>Ga0207159_1084_pt1 | contig 23396 bp, 10 predicted proteins | sample Alteio_BWMinHeat_23_FD_153511 | JGI IMG/M metagenome (GOLD analysis project Ga0207159, IMG submission 153511) | Enriched cells from forest soil in Barre Woods Harvard Forest LTER site, Petersham, Massachusetts, United States -... | ecosystem: Environmental > Terrestrial > Soil > Temperate forest >... | reverse complement strand
TTATAAAAGCGCAAATGCCGCCCCACTCCAATGAAACAACAAGGTCTTTTTTACCGTCTCCATTAACATCACTCCAAACAGCACCAGTTACAAAGCCTACGTTGCTTAATTCTTTCGCATATAGTTCTGTAACATCTTTAAATTTTCCTGTGCCGTCATTTTGTAAAAGATACGATCGTGGTATTTTACCATACGACCATGGTACCGATCTTCCTCCAATAAACAGGTCAATATTCCCGTCATTGTTAAAATCATACGGGGCAATGCAGGATGCATTTATATATAAACTGTCAAACGCATTTTTTCGTTTTGTAAAATGTCCTTTACCATCATTCAAATAAACGCGTGGCGTTAAAAAGGTATCATTACCGTAATACTCATTGCCACCGCTGGCTACCACAAGGTCTGTTTGTTTATCGTTGTTAACATCTATCCAGCAGGCGCCCGCATCTTCATAAGTGCTGTCGCTTGCTACACCGGGCAATACCGTTCTTTCAAACCGCCCTGATGACTGTTGTAAAAAAATTCCGCTTTTTTGTCCTTTTGATGATCCTATGAATACGTCTTCAAGCCCGTCGTTATTCATATCCCCTACTGCAAGAGCCGGCCCTTCGGTTGAAACCATATGAGGTATTAATGGCTCCCGGTCAAATTCAATAAACGGGTCTTCTATATGTTTGTAAAGCAGGTTAACCTGCTTTGTTATATCAGTTACCGGTTTGGTAATGTTCTTATAGAAAGAAGTTATTTTTTTATAGTCAAATTTTGGGAGCCCGGTTTTATAAACAACAGTATCAAAAGAAGTACCCTGCTGCCATTGCAGCGGTTGATATGTGTTATCAGGCCAAACCACAAATGCAGAATCTACTTTTGTTTTATACAGCCCTATATGTATGGGCGTTTCCATGCTTGATAAAAATCCCCTTACAGGAAATTTTTCATACGTCCTTATCCCCCCGTTTGCATAAATGATAATTTTTGTACCAACAGCATTTATATTTTTTGGGGGGCCTTTAAGTTTTACTTCAAGAAAAGGCCTGTCTTTTTTATCGTTAGACCTGTTTTGATAGATCAATACAGGATCATCAATATTATTTACTACTACATCAAGATCTCCGTCATTGTCAAGATCCGCATAGGCAGCTCCGTTTGAAAAGGTAGGCACATCATCCCCTATAGCATCCCCCATATCTTTAAAAGACAAGTTACCCGAGTTCATAAAAAATTTGTTAGGTATTTTTATCTTCGGGAAGTTGTCAATAAGCTTCATATCCTGGTCGCCAATATCATTATCTTTTATCTTATTTTGTATCTCTTCATTCGACAGGTAATTAACAAAGTCAATATCATTCATCCTTTTGGGAATACCGTTGGATATAAAAAGATCCTTTAACCCATCATTATTAAAATCCATCCACAAAGGCGCCCAGGACCAGTCCGTTGCATATACACCCGCATATAAACCTACTTCGCTGAACATTCCGTTCCGCCTGTTTAACTGCAGGTTGTTCCTGGTATACTGATAATTGTAACCATAAGTAAGCTTGCTGTAAAAAAGGTCGTACTCATCTTCCCCAAGCGAGCGCTTTAGAATGTATGGATCGGATGGCAGCATATCCATGGAGATAATTTCAGGATACCCGTCATTATTAATATCCGCAACATCTACACCCATTGAAAACTGGCTTGTATGCATTACCCTGTCAGTAAGTTCATCTTTAAAGGTTCCGTCATGCTGGTTAATGTACATGTAATCATTTTCATGAAAATCATTGCCAACATATATATCCGGGTAACCGTCAAGGTTAATGTCCGCAACTGTAATACCCAGGCCATAACCTAAAACCGAGCTATTAATGCCGGATTCTTTTGTAACATCGGTAAATTTATTATTGCCATCATTACGGAATAACCTGTCACCTGAAACGGGGGATTTTGATGCAAGCCTTTGCTGGCGGATACCAAAAGTTCCATTTTGATGAATGGAATGATTAAGTAAATACATATCAAGGTCTCCGTCTCCGTCATAGTCAAAAAAAACAGCCTGTGTACTAAAGCCGGAAAAATCTAACCCATATTGATGAGACTCATCCTCAAAATAAGGCACACCGTTTTTATCAATCCCCTTACAGATCAGTAATTGATTATGGCTGTGCAGTGTTTCATAATTTCCTACCCTGCATATATAAATATCAAGCAGTCCGTCATTGTTAATATCAACAACCGAAACACCGGTTGACCACCCTCCATCCTGCGGAATATGCGCCTCGGCAGTAACATCTTTAAACTGCATATTACCTGTATTTAGATACAGTTTATTGTCACCCTGGTTAGAAGCGAAGAAAAGATCAGTAAGGCCATCATTATTAAAATCACCAGCGCCTACCCCGGCGCCATTGAAAAAATACATGTAATGAAAAAGGTTGAACTGGGGTGTTGACGTAAGTGTGTTCGTAAAATTTAAACCTGTTTTGGTGTGGTCCAGCACCTGGAACAGTGTATCCACTTTTGCTTTATGGCCGCAACTGCAAAATACAAACAGGCAAAACAGGTATCCGGAAAATATGTAACGTTTTATATAATGGTTCATAAAACTATTTCGACCGCAATTATTTTTTGTCACGCTCCTGATTTTGCACTGCATTATTCTCGAGGTATAATGAAGGATAATCGTTATTCCTGAGGAACAATATATACTTTTTATTCTTCGCATGCAGCTCAATAATATCTTTTATTTCGCCCTCAACCTGCAAACCTGATGCATGGGGCTGTGCCCATGTAAAAGAACCTTTTCCATCATTTAACAATACATCACCAAAATCCGCATCCAGCCTGCCAAATTGCGGAGGGAAGGCTGAGCTGTTCCCGCCTAATACCAGGTCTGTATTGCCATCCCCATTAACATCTGTACAAAGTATGGCATTTATACAAGATATCTGCGCCATGGGCGGCAGTTTTTGCACGGTGAATTTTCCGTCACCGTTATTTATTGCGATACATGAACTGGCATAATTAAACTGTTTCACTAAACTTTTATCAAGTAACCGGGCATTGAATAATTTCTGAATGGGCTGTTTGGCAAATGTAGCGTGTCTTAAGTTTTGTTTTTTAAGTGATGGAATTTCATGCTCCATATCGTGTTTTAAAAAAACAGGTTTATCTTCTCCCCCAATCGTACTTGTAACAATGCAATCAGTCGTTCCGTTCTCATTAAAATCATTTACCCATAATTTTACAGGATCTTTTTCATCGGGCTGAAGATAAAAATTCTCACCAATATTACCCAATACCAGGTCAGTTCTTCCATCTTTATTTATATCTGCACATGCTATTGTTTGCCACCACCCGTACATATTGTTAAGGTTACTTTTAACTTCAATAAAATGGTCGCCGCTAAAAGAAAAAATGCGCGGGTACATCCACTCCCCCACTATCACTAAATCTTTTTTTACATTACTGGTAATATTGGCCCAAACAGCGCCGGTAACCATGCCAATATGAGCGATATCAGGATTTTTGGTCGCAGCAATATCAGTAAAATGACCCTTTCCGTCATTTACATAAAGATAGCTTAAAGGGTCAAGACCATATTGCCTGGGAACACTTCTGCTGCCTATAAACAGGTCAGGGTATCCGTCATTATTAAAGTCGTAAGCAATTGCAACACCCGTATTTGCCCCGTTAATATTATTAGGGAACGCATTTTTATCAAGTGTAAAATTTCCTTTCCCGTCATTCTTAAATAAACGGTATTGCATTTGCCTGCTATAGGGTGCCGCGTTATTTCCACCTGGCCCCACAAACAGGTCTAACGTACCATTATGGTCTGCGTCAAAAAAAAGCACTGCTTCGTCTTCAAAATCGTTGAACTGTTCAAAAGCAGGCTCAGGCATATTTACAAATCCACCCGCAGCTGTTTGCAGGTACAACTTGCCAGGGTGCCCGCTCGTGCCGCCTATATATACATCCTCCAGTCCGTCGCCATTTACATCGCCATAAGCGGCTTTTGGCCCCTGGCGCGACAGCATTTCCGGCAGGTTTCTTTCATAATAAAAATCAACATAATCGTCCTCCTGGTGTTTCTCAAAACTACTTTTCAATGGCTTAAGCAGCATTTGAGATGAATCTGTTTTTACGGGAGAAACAAAAGGCTTTGTGACTGCAGGCTGCTGAAGTATGTGTACAGTATCGATTGCAGGATGAAGATATGAAGAAGTGGTATGATCGGGCCATGTAATTACCATTGAATCTACCTGCGTGCTTTTACCAAGGCCGATGATCATTTTATAATCAACAGAAGATTGAAAGCCCCTTGTTGGGTAAACCTCGCGTGTTAATACCTGCTTATCTTCAAACACCTGTATCTTGCTGCCAATGGCAAAAGTGTTCTTATCTTTTCCTTTTAAAAATATACCTATATAATTATTCTTATTTAATTCGCGTGCATTGTTCCTGTATATAAATGCAGGTTGGTTCTCATTATTTATCACCAGGTCAAGATCACCATCATTGTCAAGGTCGCCATAAGCAGCCCCGTTGGAAAAAGATGGTTGTGTAAAGCCCCACGATTTGCCTATGTCAGCAAATTTTAAATTGCCCAGGTTTTTAAATGCCTTATTTAAAATAGGGTTACGGGGTATTTTTTTTAAAACCTCATCAACGTTTTGTTTTTTTCCTGTCAATACCATTTTCTGTATAAGGTCATTTGCAAAAAAATCAAGAAAATCCAGGTCTGTTACATCCCTGTTAACACCATTGCAAACATAAATATCATTATACCCGTCGTTATCGGCATCAAACATCAAAGCTCCCCAGCTCCAGTCGCTTGCAGAAACACCGCTGTAATTTGCGATCTCACAATATTTGCCATTCCCGTTATTTAGCTGCAGGCAATTCTTTACATATTGGTAATACAATCCTGATTGCAGCTTGCCCCTGTAAAGGTCAATGTTATCAAAGCCGCCTGTAGTCTTTAAACGGTAATCATCATCAGGCAGCATATCTGTAGTAAAAATATCAGGATAGCCGTCATTATTTATGTCTGCAATATCTGCACCCATTGACGACATACTTGTATGCTGCACCCATTGTTCAAATTCATCTTTAAATGTTCCGTCCTTCTGGTTAATGTATAAGTAATCACGCTCATAGCTGTCGTTGGAAACATATACGTCAGGCCAGCCGTCTCCATTAATATCACCTACTGATACACCTAACCCAAAACTTAAAAGGCTTCCGTGTATGCCAGCCTGCTTTGTTACTTCGGTAAAATGTCCGTTATCATTTCTGAATAAATGATCCCCCCCGCCTTTTAAAAAATCGGCAACCGGCCAGTCTTTATCGGGAAGGTCGCGCCTGTTGGCATAATTAAGCTGGTTAACAGGAATGGGGCTGTTGTTTATCATAAAACAATCCAGGTCACCGTCATTATCATAGTCAAAAAATGAAACCTGTGTTGTATACCCGGATATATCTAAGCCGTATTGTTTGGCAGATTCAGTAAACGTAAGATCATGGTTATTAATATACAATTTATTTTTCCTGTTCCCGGTAGTCATATGTCCCGAACTGCATACAAAAATATCAAGCCATCCATCGTTATTTATATCAACAAGTGTTACGCCTGTACACCATTCGCTGTCCTGCCTGAAACCGGATTTTTCTGTTATATCGTCAAATTTAAAATTACCTTTATTCAGGTATAACTTGTTGCTCCCCATGTTTGAGGTAAAAACCAAATCCGGCAAGCCGTCATTATTTAGATCCCCAATTGCCACACCACCACCATTATAAAAATTGCGGAAAAGAAAGCTGTTCTCAAGTTTACCATCCTCTACATTATTTTGAAAATTAACACCGGTATTATCCATCAATTCAAATAAAGGCTTCTGCTCATTATTTTTACATGCAAACGCAAACAAGATATAAGGGATACAAAAGAATTTAAAAAAAGATTTCATTACGGCTTTTCAAAATAGATGATAAAAATAAAAAATAAAAGGTCATTATAAAATGACCTTTTATTAAAATACATATAAGCGTTGTTAAATTAATAGCCAGGATTCTGCTTCAGGTTTGGATTTGCTACCAACTGTGTTGCAGGTATAGGGAACAATAAGAATTTAGGATCGTCAGCAGCTTTTAAAGCCCATGGCTGTAAAAACACACCATAGCGAATAAGGTCCTGCCTTCTCCAGCTTTCCCAATACAATTCTTTTTGCCTTTCTGCAAGCAATGTAGTGCCATCATACAAATTGCCTTTGTTCACAAGTGATAAACTTGTTAATGCAGGGGCTCCCCTTGATCCGCGTAATCCGTTAATTGTTGCCAGAGCACCGGCGGCGTTGTTTGTTTGCAATTGTGCCTCAGCTATCATAAGCAATACATCTGCATAACGGAAGAATATCAACTGGTTGCTTGCAGTACTTGTATAGTGCGCATAATCAGGTGAATATTTAATAATCCTTATCCCATCACCCTCAAGCGTGTTCACGTTTGACTCAACAAGATCCACTGTTGGAGCAAAAATCAGTGGGTTACCTTTTCTGTCCATTTCCTTATTACCAGCTTCGTTATATTGTTGTCCCTCTAAAAGGCCAACTTTTAACCCCGAAACATTTGTTACACCAGGATAAGCGACATTTCCGCGACGGCTGTCAGTAGCATCAAATGCATTATAAAAATCTGCAACTGTGCTAAATCCATTCCATCCTGCACCACCGTAAACACCCGGTGCATCCCATGAATTGTAATGCAAGGTCATCATCCACCTGGCATCAATACCTGCATTTCCAATACCTGCATTTGTGCTGGTTCCGTTATTTGGGTAAGCAAAGATCATCTCAGTTGATTTGCCTGTGCCTACACCCGGGGCAAACCCGCCATTATTGGGGCCGAAATTATCAAAATAATTAGCGTTAAGTACATACCCACCATTCTTAATAGCATTACCCAATGCTATTACCTGCGCCATATCACCGGCATCAGCAGTACCCGGTGTTTGCTTGTTAAGAAATGCCTGTTTGTTCAATAAAACCTTCATTAATAAGAACCTTGCTGCATCAGCACTTGCTTTGTATGGGCCATTGGCTGCGGGCAACAATGGTATAATGCCGGTTAAATTTGTAACAAGCGTATCAATAGCATCGGCCGGTTTCATAACTGGTGACGCGTCAACTGTGTTATAATTTGCTACAGTTCTGTAAGGAACCTGTCCATAAAGATCAAGGAAATAAAACTGTGCCATTGACCTTAAGAAGGTGGCCTCAGCAGCCTGCTCAGGTGTAGGGTTCAACGCCAGTACAGTGGTCGCATCACTTTCCATTGTGCCAAGGCCGGTAAATACAGTTGCAGACTGGCCATGTGTTGCATCCCATGCGTGAGCATGCAATACGCGCCATACGCCGTTATCATCCCAGTCGCCGCCGCGTGTCGGCACTAAACATTCATCTGACGTATTTTCTTCCAGAGAAAACAACTGGTCCTGGCCATGAAACAAGCCGGCCATATCGTTATATGTATTGAGCAACAGACCAGCAGCACTGCCGCCGCCGCCGCCCGGGGCTATTACAAATTCATCATTAAGGTGCTCGTTCAGTTTTGTACAACCCAACATACTTAATGACAGCAACCCGATTATAGAAATTTTATTGAAATTCATATTATTATTATTTGACTTTTTAGATTAATATAATGCAAAGTTTACTCCGAATGTGAAAGTTCTTGCTGTTGGGTAACCAATATAGTCCATACCCAATGAAGGAACTCCATTGTTATTATGGTCGGCGCTTACTTCTGCATCAAAACCTGTGTATTTGGTAATTTCAAATAAATTGCTTCCGGTTAAAAATATGTTGGCGTTTTTAACAAACTTACCAAGGTTACCGGCACTGTAACTGATAGTTACGTTACCCATTTTTATATAGTCGCCACTCTGCAAAAAGCGTGTAGAAGCGGAAACCGGGTTAGCAAGGCTTTCAGATGTACCGATCAACGTTTGTGAAATGTTCTTTCCGTTGGCAATATTTCCAAGGTTGGTAACACTTGTAAGCGTATTGTTATATATCTTATTGCCAAAGGCGCCATGTGTATTTATTACAAGATTCCATTTTTTATAATTCAGGTCTGTTGACAACCCCATGATAACATGCGGGTTTGGATCTCCCTGGTAGCTTGATGCCTGGCTTGCTACTATAGCGACACCATTTTTATCAAACCCTAAGAATTTTCTCAGGTAAAACACGTCAATTGGCTGCCCGTTAGCGATAGCTTCAGCAAAAGCGGAAGATACACCCTGGCCTGTAACACTGCCCGTTAAATACAATGGAGAAGTACCAAGTGCAGGGTAAACAAATTTGTTCCTTACATATTCAAGATTCAGGTTCACATTCCAGTTAAAGTCTTTCTGCTGTACTATTGCAGCGCCCAAAGAAAACTCAAGGCCTTTATTAGTTACGTAAGCTCCGTCAGGAAGATTTTTCCAAATGCTTGCACCATTAGATGGCACTGGTAAAGTAGCCAGGAATAATACATTGGTAGTTTTCTTGCTGAAGGCGTCAACATAACCATATATCCTGTTATGTAAAATGCTGAAATCAATACCTGCATCTGTTGAAGTAACAGTTTCCCATTTCAGGTTAGGTGAAGCGTAGTTAACAATGCTGTAAGGGGCTGAACCACCGGGTGTACTGTTATAGCCATTGATCTGGCCTAACTGTTGAGTTGCACCTGCGGGTATGCCATCTTGGCTTCCTGTTTGACCATAACCAATCCTTAACTTAAGGTTATTAAATATTCTGTTGTTTTCCATGAACTTCTCATTCGTGATGTTCCATGCTGCTGCAACTGAAGGGAAGTAAGCATACCTGTTATTAACACCAAACTTACTTGAGCCATCTGCTCTGAATGTACCTGTAAGTAAATATTTATCCTTGAAATTAAGTACTGCCCTTGTAAAATAAGATTGCAATTCAACACTTGGGTCCATATTGGAAAAAGACCTGAGGTTTGCCTGGTTACCTGCCTGGATATTATTATAATAAGGATAGCCGATCGCCTGACCGCCGGGGATATTATAATTGAATCCAAAAACAGTAGTCGACTGGTTCTTATAACTTGTGTTCCAATATTCATACCCTGCCAACGCATTCAAGGTAAGGTCATGGGTAAGATTTGCAGTATAATTAAGGGTGTGTGTAATTGTTTGTGAAAACAATTGTGCAGCAGCAATGGTTGCTTCGCCTTTGCCATCTGCGTTACCGCCTGTGGCTGCTATATAACCCTGTAGTTGCATGTTTCTTGAACCGGTACCATAATTGGCGCCGTATAAGATCCTGTATTCAAGATTTGGTAATATCTTATAAGCTCCTGTGATGCTTCCTAAGATTGTAGTAACATTATTCCGGTCATCATAATATGTTGACAAGGCAAGCGGGTTAATCTGGCCGCTTGGATTTGTCTGATTATAACTTCCATCAGATCTTTGCATAACTAAAGTTGGGTTCCAGTTCATTGCGGCGCTTATCAGGTTACCGGTACTTCCGGCATCACTGGATATCGGCGCTATCTGCTCTGTATAATTGGAAGCAGTTAAATTGAACCCAAGACTCAGTTTTGAATCTAAGAACTTGTATTGCCCGTTAAATGTTGCCAGGTATTTCTCTAATCCTGTCTTTAAAATAATACCCTGCTGATCGGAAGCCAGGATAGATGCCCTGTAGCTGCCATTAGCATTGCCGCCGCTGAGTGAGATATTATAGTTCTCTGTTACAGCGTTCCTGGTGATAGCCTTGAAGGGGTCAACTGTTGCTCCTGAATCTGATTTAAATCCATATACGCCTAATTCAGAGCGGTACTGGCTTGCAGTAAGCACATCTGCTGTTTTCATAAGGCTGCTTACGCCAACAGAAACAGATGCTTCTACCCTCATCCCGGTAGCCTGTCCTTTTTTAGTTGTAATTAATATAACGCCGTTTGCGCCGCGTGATCCGTAAATGGCAGAAGCGGAAGCATCTTTCAATACGTCAACAGAGGCGATATCACTTGGGTTAAGATATATCAGCGGGTTAGCGTCCGGCAGGTTACCGACACCCGACACATTCCCAAGGCCTGGACGCGGGCTTCTTCCGTCCAACGGAACCCCGTCAATTACATACAAAGGTGTGGTACCACCCCTGATAGAATTATTACCCCTGATTTTTACAGTTGTTGCAGCACCCGGCTGGCCGCTGTTAACACTAACTTCCAAACCTGCTACTTTACCCTGCAGCAATTGGTCCGGAGAGGCTACAACCCCTTTGTTAAAGTCCTTAGCTGCTACTGTTGATACGGCACCCGTAAGGTCTTTTTTCCTTGCAGTACCATAACCAATAACTACTACCTCGTTCAAATTCTGGCTTGAGGCAACTAAAGAAACGCTCACAGTGGTTGAAGTTGTAATATCTACTTCCTGGTCGGCGAAACCAACATAACTGATAACCAATGTATTTACCGCAGCAGGTACGTTGATCTTAAACATACCGCCGGCATCAGTTGTAGTGCCGCCTTTGGTGCCCTTTAACGTTACGGATGCGCCTGCCACAGCAGCACCTTTGTCGTCAGAAACTTTTCCGGAAACAGATCTTGTTTGTGCCCAGGATTGTTGCATGATTAGCATAAACAACGGGCATAAGAGAAGGGCTCTTAGCAATCGAGTTTTAGTCATAATAACAAACAGTTTATTTGATAAAAGTAGTTAATTGTGTAATAATTACACAATTAGTTAGGAAAAAAATTTCAACATTTATATTTTCTAAATACTGTTATCTAACTTAAATGGACACCGAATTTGTTTTCGATGCTGCACACTCCAAAAAAAGATTTCCCAAAATAAACAAGGCCTCCGCACAACATTCCTGCATCATATTTATACCTGTAACCCGGCATTAGAACGTCTTTTAACATCCCTGCCATACAATTATTATAATTTAAAAAATCTGCCGTTGAATGGAATTATCAAGCAAAACGTCTATCGGTCGAAGACTTATTTACTGAAGCCTAACAGCAGTTTTTGGTATTATAACATTAATAAGCGGTAAAATTAGTTAGTGTAAACGAACTTAACTTCATCTATATTTATTTTTTCTTTAACTACATTAACATAAAACATCGCCATTCCTGTTTGCAACCCTTAATAGGAATGAAAAGGAAATTTTGAAAATTGAGGAGGAACAGGTGTTTTCCCGTTGCACCGCGGACCGGAGCAACAGCTCGTAACAGCAAAAGGCTGAACTATGGTTTTGTTAATGCGGAATTTGCTTTCGTACCATTTTTTGCAACAGGTTGGGGGCAATACGGTTTACTATTAATGCCAGTTTTTCTTTACCATTACGGCCAACAAAAATCTCAAATTTTCCTGCAGCAATGGCTTTTATAATCTGAACTGCGGCTTTATCAGCCGGCAGCCCATTAGCAATATCCTCACCAGTTTTTCCATTTTGAGTACCATCCCCTTTTAACGCATTCAATGCAACATTTGTACGTATATAACCGGGAGTAATAATGGTAACCTGTATGTTTTTATCGAATACCTCTGCGCGAAGACAATCAAAAAAGCCGTGCAACGCATGCTTGGCAGCCGCATACGCCGAGCGCATAGGCGTGCCTATTTTGCCCATTACACTGCTCATCACCACAAAATGACCGCTTTTGCGCTGTATAAAATGCGGCAACAAATAATTAGTCAGCTCTATATAACTAAAATAATCAGTTTCCATCACCTTACGCTGTACCTCCATACCCGTTTCGTTAACATAGGAACGCTGGCTTATGCCACCATTATGTACCATTATATCAATATGGCCAAAAGCGGCAATGGCTTCTGATGTTTTGCCAGCGAGAGATGATGTATCAAGAAGATCGAGTGCCAGCACTTTGGTATTGCCCTGGTTTACACAGGATCTTTTTACCCTTTCCAACTCTTCGGTCCTCCGGCTTGATAAAATAAGTTGAGCGCCTTCAGCAGACAATGCCTGTGCCAATGCTTCTCCAATACCCGATGATGCACCGGTTATCCAAATAACTTTGTTTTTAAAATATTCCATATAGCAGATTATTTGATTGAAGATAAGGAAGGAATTACTCTGATTTGAATAATACCCCCGAAATACATCTTGCTGAATTTAAATTAAGCTTCAATAGCAGCATCATTAGTTACAGGCTCCTTTTGAAAACTGTATAACAAATATCCAAGAAAAGGCAGAATAATTACACTGCCAATCAACAGCGCCCAGCCCAGCGCGTCAATTGTTTTTTGATTGGCCTGGTTTTGCAGTAATGAAAAAGAAGCTCCATTCTTCACAATGATAAAGTTTGGGAACTGGCTATAGCCAATACTAAACAGGATCATAGTTACCTGGAAACCGGCAAGCACACGGATGACATTTTTGTACCCTTTATAAATGAGTACCCATAATATTACTAAAGAAATTGACGCAAGGATCACTGCCGATAATCCATACACGTTTCCAAATATCCAGTGGACAAGGGGTATGCCTTCAACACCGGCAGCAATAAAAACGAGTGCACCAAAAATAACAGCTGCAATATTCATCATCCTCGCCTTACGTATAAAACGGTTTCTCGTATTATCGTCCTCAGCTTCTCCTATTAAATAGATGGCTGCCAAAAAACCGCTTAATGCCACCGTAAATAACCCAACAGTTATACTAAACCAATGCAGCCAGCTAAATATATATGCCTGCAGAAAATCGTTGGCATTAGCGTCAACAGTGCCGGAAATGGCGCTGGCAGCAATAATGCCCAGGAAGAGAGGGGTAATGCAACTGGACAGGATGAATATACGATTGTACACACGCTGCATCTCATCTTTGACAGCATCGTAGCTTCTGAACACAAAAGCAGTGCCCCTGGCTATGATACCCATTAGCATGGCCAGCAAGGGAATGTGCAGGTATAATGACATGGCGCTGTACACCTGCGGGTAACCAACAAACAGTATTACAATAGCAATAATAAGCCACATGTGGTTTGCCTCCCATATTGGGCCAATGGCATGATACGCTACCGTGCGGGTTTTATTCCTGTTTCTTTTAGAAGTAACAAGCTCTATTATGCCCGCACCAAAATCTGCCCCGCCTAATAAGAAATAAAGCAGTATGGCCAGGAACAGGTATATAATTACAACGTATTGCATACAAGCCGTTTTAAGCTGTTACAGGTTTTGCGGGTATATCATATAATGCCGGCACCATTTTTATCTGGCGGTGCAAAAGAAATATCACCACAATACTTAAGGAAATATATACAGCAGTAAAAAGATAAAAAGTATAGGCAATGCCCGGCATAGGCGTAACTGCATCGGCTGTGCGCAGGTAGCCATTGATGATCCATGGCTGGCGGCCGACTTCGGTTACCGTCCAGCCGGCCTCAATAGCTATAAAACCTGCCGGCACGGCAGCCACAAAAAGCTTTAATAACCAGGCTGTGCCCAGCCAGCTTCGCTTACGTATCAACGCTATAATATAAAGCACAGACAAAAGAAACATACAAACACCCAGCCCCACCATTATTTGAAAAGCATAGTGCAAAATAGCTACGGGCGGCTGGTCCTGTACAGGTATCTCATCAAGGCCTTTTACCTCTTTATTGACATCATCATAAATCATAAAGCTAAGCATACCGGGTATTTCAACACCGTAGTTAACCTTTTTATTCTTAACGTCCGGAACACCCCCTATAAGCAAAGGCGAGTTCTTTTCTGTGTGAAAATGGGCTTCCATTGCCGCAAGTTTAGCGGGTTGCGTTTTCGCAACAAATCTTGCAGATATATCTCCTGAAAATGGTTGCAGTATCGCAGCAACAACACCAAAGAGCACAGCAATTTTAAAAGACTCTGCATGAAACGTTACATTCTTCTTTTTGAGTATCATAAAGGCATGCAGGCCTGCGACTGCAAAGCCCGTTGCGGCAAAAGCGGCAAGTGACATGTGCAGTGACTGGGAGAACCAGGCCCGGTTAAACATCGCTTTTATTGGGTCAATGTTAAGGTACTGACCATTGACGTAGTCAAACCCGGCCGGAGTATTCATCCACGCATTAGCTGATACTACCAATATGCCTGATGCAAGGCCGCTTAAGCCTACCACTAAACCTGTGAACCAATGAAACCATTTATTAAACCTGTCCCATCCATAAAGAAAAAAGCCAAGCGCTATTGCTTCAACAAAAAAAGCAACACCTTCCAATGAGAACGGCATCCCAAAAATGGGCCCTGCATGCTGCATAAACTTTGGCCAGAGCAAGCCAAGTTCAAAAGACAGAACGGTGCCGGACACCGCACCGGTAGCAAAAAAAATGGCTACTCCTTTGCTCCATGCCTTTGTAATATTCTTATAAACGTCCCTTTTGGTCCTTATCCAGCGGTAATGCGCTATAGCCATAAAAAAAGGCATTACCATGCCTATACAGGAAAATATGATATGGAAGGCCAGGGACAAGGCCATTTGAGAGCGGGCGGCGATGAAGTTATCCATACAAACGGTGTTAATGGTTTTATATGGCTATGCAATTACCCTTTACAGGGCAACTTTTGTTTTTCGCCGCAAAGTTACACTCATTAAATGATCGCCGCTATTTAACTTAAAACAATATATTTCTTAGAGTTCCTTTACCCGCACATTCCTGAATTGCACAATTGAACCATGGCCAAGAAAACCGATATGCCCGCTTTGCCTCTTCAAACCAGGGTGCTCTATCTTGTCCATTGTGCCATTTTTACTGGCATCGTCAATATTGCCATCAAGTATAACGGTACCATTAAGGGTAACTTTTATATTAGGGCCGTTTGCAATTATTTCTTCATAGTTCCATTCGCCTACCGGTTTAAGAAAACCTCTTTTAGCAGGTATAACGCCATACACTGACCCATGGTATTGGTATGGGTGAAGGTCTTTGTACATATCGGCTTCATTATCCAACACCTGTATTTCCATACCCACGTATGCAGCATCGCCTTCAAGAGGCGCCCGTATCCCTATGCCATTATTGGCCCCCGGCGTCAGCTGGAACTCAAACCGCAAAACAAAGTTGCTGAACTGTTGCTTTGTATACATATTGCCGGGGTGGCTGTCAAGGGTGTCTACATAAATATTTCCTTCTCTCACTTTATACCCTTTTGTATTGCCTGTAAAAAGATCAATATTCGATCCGTCGAATAAAACCCTGAAGCCTTCTTTCTTTTCCGTATCACTCAATACAAAAGGTTCTGATCCTGTCAATTCCTTTATATACAGGTTGCGGTAAGCGACATATGTACCATGCGCCTGCAGTTCAATTTGTTCTTTGGAGAAAATAGGCAGGCTGCGGTCCCAGTAATTTTCCAGTACTGTTTTATCTGTAACCAAAACCCCGTTCAAATACACTGTCACTTTATCACCCCGCATTATTATATGAAAGCTGTTCCACTCACCAATGGCGTTATCAGCCAGTACCAATGGTTTGCTCTCATTCTTTTGATTATTGTATAAACCGCCGGAGCCTACCTGTGCGCCAACATTCCTTCTTGCCGTGTCCCATATTTGCACTTGCGGGCTGCCGCGCAGGTAAATACCGGCATCGCCGTCTTTCGTAATTTTCCAGTCAACAAACATTTCAAAGTCGCTGTACTGTTTTACTGTACAAAGATTTTCTCCATGACCGCTGAATACAAGTAATCCATCTTTGGCAAACCAGCCATCCCTCATAATACTGTCTGCCTTTTGTTGTTCGGCTGCAAGCATTTCAGGGCTCATCTTTGCCCGTTTTATCGGGTCAGCAACCAGGCCTTTCCAGCCAGTAAGGTCTTTACCGTTGAACATGCTGACAAAGCCCTGTTCAGCCGGCATTTCAGCAAGCCTTTTTTGCACTGATTGCCTTATATAATCTGCATCCCTGCCTGTTAATATTTCAGCAGATCTCGTTAATAGCCTCCTTACAATATCTCCCGAGAGGTCTTTATTGGCCAGTGCTATATTTATTACAGCAGTTGCTGCTTCCTGCTGCACCGCCGTATTATCAAGATGATCCCCCGCGAACACAAGGGCCAAAAACGTTTGGCATGTACCAGCCTCCTCCAGTATGTCCTTACGCTGTTCATCAGTTTGGCCATGATCCATTGCCTCTTTCAGCATTACCAGCTTTTGATCAGGCAGAAAAGAAGATGCCTTTATCACTTTAATATACCCACTCAAAGCCTTTTTGGCATATGGGCCATTATCGCCGGCAGCAATATGCATAAGTATTCTTGCAGCCTTTGGGCCTTTTGTTTTTGACAATGCATCGATGGCAGCGTCCTTTGTTTGCGCATCACCATTGTCAAAATATCCCTCCATTGCAGTTAGTGCAGCGTTACTGCCTATTGCAGCCAATATATCAAAATAAAGAGCTTTTTTATCGCCTGCATTATTCATGGCCGTTATAATAAGTGCAGTTCGTTCGGCTGTATCCTGCATACCTGCTGAGGCAGCAATAACAGCCTGCTGCAATGGCTTCATATCTCCCGGCCTGGCTGTGTTGAGCAAAGTGTAAAGCACAGGAAGACTGCGCACGTCAACCACAGCGTGCAAAGCTTCAACAGCCGCAGCATGCACTGCCGTATCAGGATTGTTCAGTTCCCCCATCACTGCATAAAACTGGTCGCCGGCTTCCCGTGCTTGCAATATATCCAGTAAGGCTACCTTACCGGCTACGGGCATATCCGGCAAAGCAGTTGCTATTTTAGAAGTTAAGTGGTCATCCTTTATTAAAAGTATATTGTTTTTTGCAGCAGCAATTTCTTCAGCATCTCCTTTCTTCATTACATTAAGTATGGCATCCAATGACCTGCCTTCGTCAATTTTCCGGGCTGCTGTAATTGCCGCCAGCCTTATTTGCTTATCCTTATCTTTCATAAGGTTGAGGAATACCGGCAGCAGCCTTTCATCACCAGATCCGCCTAAAAATTCAATAACCTGTACCTGTGCTTCGGGGGATATGCCAGGCAGTAATCCCAACCATTGTTTATTGGTTATTGCTGACTGAAATGGGTAAGCAAATTGAAGTGCCGCGGCCCTGTACTTGCTATCCTTATCCTGCATAGCCCTAAACAATAACAGCAGGCTTTTTTGCCCCTTTATGTCAACGAGTAATTTAAGTGCTGCCGTTTTCGCGTGTACCTGGCCTGCAACACCCGCATCCAGCATTAATTTTGTTGCCAGCGTTTCTGCGTTATCAATGTTGCCATTGGATGCCAGGGTATGGATGAACAGGATGTATGATGCGGTAGCCTCTGTATTATCAAATGTATAGCCCGCTTTTTGTGCCGCGTCTTGCAATAAAGTTGTCGCCGATGCATCCCCTGTCCGTGCCATAGCGTATAAGCACACTTTACGTAATTGAACATTATCCGTATTTGAAGCTGATATGATAGCTTGTGCGGCAGGTTTGTACTGATCATACCCTAATGCCTCTATCAACGACAATTGCACATCACCTTTTGTACCTGTTACAGCATCAACGATTGCCTTTACAGCTGTTGGGGTATTTATTTGCGCCAATGCCCTTGCAGCAGGACCGGCAAGATGTTCATCCTGCAGGTATTTTACAAGTGTGGGTACTGCATCGTCCTTACCGATTTGCTGCAATTGCTTTATGATGAATTGTTTGCCGGTATTATCCTGTATGTTCTGCAACGCGGCACAGTAGGCTTTTACAGCTATCTGTCGCTGCGGTTCCTTTCCTGGCTGGATCACATAATTAGAATAACCCCCAACGGCATATTCAACGGCTGTATTATCACCAGTACCTGCTGGTGTGAGTATGCTAACCATATCTGTCAACCCTTTCTCACCCAGAAAAGTTATGGCCTCCATATTCTTATCTAATTGCCGTTTATCCTGTGCAGGCATGGCAGCCAATATATCGGCAATGTTTGCTGAAGTGGTTTGCTCTGCAGCCTGTTGTGCAAGCGATAAGAGAACCATTGAACAGCTAAGAATTGCAAGTAATATTTTTCTCATAATATATGCTGAATTAAACCAGTTATGCCTCGAAATTCTCTTAAGTTTGATGATCACAGTATATAGGGCGAGCGCATGGGGGGATCGATAAGGCGGTTGGCGCCTTCATCATCAATGAATTTCATCTTTACGGGATCAAAATTCAGCGAGCGCCCGAGCTGCAAAGCAACCTTACCCATATTAATGATGCTGCATGACCGAAAGCTGTTCAATTCATTTAGTGCAAACTTCTTACGATGAGTAACAGCCTCAATAAAATTGGTTACCTGCGGCTCGGGATCAGGGAACGCTGCAAGTTTTTTCTCCAGTTCCGGGATATCCGAACGAAAGCCCGGGTACAATTTTCCTTTTGGCCCTTCAATATAAGGCACATCCACATCTTTACCTTCCCCGTCCAGGATTATCTTACAGCCATCAGCATAGGTATATTCTATCCTGCGCCAGATACCTACAGCATCCGGATGTTGCTGCGGTGCGTCTATCTCAACGGATATGGGGCTTGTATCATCTTTGCCTAAAAAATACTGAATAGGGTCAATATAATGCTGGCCCATATCGCCCAAACCCCCTCCGTCATAATCCCAGTAACCGCGAAAGGTCTGGTGAACCCTGTGGGGGTTGTAGGGCTTATACGGCGCGGGGCCAAGCCACATATTGTAATCAAGCTCAGGCGGCGGTGTCATCACCTCAAGGTTTGTTTTGCCCACCCAATAAAATTTCCAGTCAAATCCGGTATGCCTGCTTACAGTAACTTTTAAAGGCCATCCCAGCAGGCCGCTTTGCACCAGTTTCTTTATCGGCTTTACCGTTGTGCCCATGCCATAAAAATTGTCTTCAAAACGAAACCATGTATTTAACCTGAATATCCGCCCGTTCTGCTGTACTGCCTCTATCAGCCGTTTGCCTTCTCCTATGGTCCTTGTCATCGGCTTCTCGCACCATATATCTTTTCCTGCACGGGCTGCGTCTGCAGCTATAATGCCATGCCAATGAGGAGGGGTTGCAATATGTACAATATCTATCTCTGACAATTGCAATACTTCGCGGTAATCGGTAAAGGTCTTTACGCCTTTATCAAGCATGGCAGCGGCCTCCTTTATATGCACCCTGTCAACGTCACAAATAGCCCCTACCCTTGTGCCGGCATAAGCAAAATGGTTACGGCCCATGCCGCCCACGCCAATCACGGCTTTTGTAAGCTGATCGCTTGGTGCAATGTACCCGCGGCCAAGCACGTGCCTTGGAACAATAGTAAATATTGCAGCAGTTGCCAGGGTATTCTTAAGAAAGGAACGCCTTGAACTGCCTGAAAACTTTTTAGACATGGGAAAATGTTTTAAGCGCTGATATTAATTGCAGGCAATGAAAATAAAGATGATCTGTGTAACTAAAAATATTTTTACAACAGTACCCGTTTGCCCGTACTGGCTGAGACTTTCGCTGCTTCCAATATTCTTACAACGATCAGGTTATTCTCAAGCGACGAAAGGTCATTGTCCGGCTTGATCTCTCCTCTTAATACAGCCGCGAGGTAAGGCAGGTTATCTTTGTATATATAAGGTTTAACAGGTACTTTATAATAGCTGCCGGTATCACGTGCATCAATAGCATTACCATTAAGTGCATGCAGGTAGCCGGTTTGGCCAAACACTTCCATATCTTTTATACCATAGGGCCAGTTCCACGAAGCCTCTACAATACCTGTTGATGTTGGGTAATCCAATAAAATAGTGGCGTCGTCATCTACTTTAGGGTATATGGCTGGTTTAATGTGATGCAGTACAGCAGTAACAGCTATGGGCGCTTTGCCATTCATAAGCCAGGTCATAAGGTTAGCGCCATAACATCCAAAATCCATTACTGCACCGCCGCCATTTTTTACCGGGTCTGTCAGCCATTTTAAAAAATCCGGGCTGCATCCAATTTCTTTTGGCCCCTGGTGGCCCATGTGTACGATCATCTTCCGTATATCACCAATGTTGTGCTGGCCATTTACCATTTGGTATATCTGCTGGTTGCTGGAGTACCAGGTGGTCTCATAATTGGTCAGCAGTTGTATGTGGTATTGCCTGGCCAGCATAGCCATGCGCTCAGCATCTTTTACAGTGGTAGCCAACGGCTTTTCAACCATTACCGAAATGCCCTTTGGTGCACAGGCCTCTACAACACCCAAATGATCTGCTATAGCATTATAGGCTAACACAGCATCCGGTTTTATATGTTCAAGCATCTCTGCTACACTCTTATAAAACAATGAATCAGGTAAATGATAGGCCTTTTTATATTTTGCCACCAATGGTTCATCTGCCTCTGCAATGCCAATGATGATCACTTCACCATTCTTGAACTGGTTCATGATATTATGCACATGGTCATGGTTCAGGCCTGCTACGCCCACCTTAAGTGGCTGTGCATATATAACACTCATCCATGGCATCAAGAAAAAGCATAAAACAATGGTTGCAATATGTTGGCAAGGTTTTTTCATCTGTCGAAGTTTCGGTTTAAAATAAAGATTGCTTCCCTTTAAATAACTACCTATTAAGATACAAGTTTAAGGTTTTATTTCTCATCATAGTCTTTTTATCGGTCTTCTGCGGCTATAGCTATTGTGGGACGATACAATCTACGTCCAAATTCGTACATCGGGTGTACGTTTTCGTACACCTTACAAAAGGCGATTTTGATAACCATTTTATAACCAGTAAGTTACAAGCTGGCACAGGCATTGAAAGCTTAAATTGGCTTGGTGTGCCTTTTCGGGACAGTGAATTTTAAAAGAGTATGCACACCGTAGGCAAAACTGCTGTAAAATATAAACTTAAAACTTTCAGCCGTGCTAAAGAATTTTTTAAAGATCGCCTACAGGAACCTGCTGCGCAGCAAAGGGTTTTCTGCCCTTAACATCAGCGGACTTGCTATAGGTATGGCAAGCGCAATGCTAATTTTATTGTGGGTGCAGGATGAATTTAGTTACGACAATTTTTACCCCAATAATGACCGGCTGATGGTTGCCTGGAACCGTGATAAATGGGACAGCGAGATCAAATGCTGGAGCTCTACGCCAAAAATATTGGGCCCTACCGTTAAAAAAGACATGCCTGAAGTTGAAAAAGAAACAAGGGTAAACTGGGGGGATAATTTGCTGATGACTGTTGGTGAAAAAAAACTTACTATACACGGCACCTGCGTTGACCCGGATTTTCTTACCATGTTTGGTTTTCCCTTCATTTATGGCGATACAAAGACGGCACTTAACGATCCAACATCTATCGTGCTTACCCATAAAATGGCTGTAAAATTATTCGGCAGTGACGACGCAGTGGGTAAAGTAATAAAAGTTGATAACAAGAATAACTATAAGGTAAGCGCAGTAATAAAAGACATGCCTGGCAACAGCCGTTTTGGTGATTATGAATTCCTGCTTCCGTGGGCCTTTATGAAAGCGAACGGCAATGACGACAGCAGTTGGGGTAATAATTCAACTATGAATTACATACAGCTTAAACAAAATGTAAGCCTTGATGCCATAAATAAAAAAATATCCGATATAACCATAAAACATGAGGGGCCGACAGCATCCACCCATGTATTTTTATACCCGCTTGGCAAAATGCGCCTGTACTCTGATTTTAAGAACGGTTTGCCGTCCGGCGGCCGCATTGAAACAGTTAAGGTATTTTCTATTATAGCCATCTTTATTTTGCTTATCGCCTGTATAAATTTTATGAACCTTTCCACCGCGCGAAGCGAAAAACGGGCAAAGGAAGTAGGTATACGTAAAGTGGCGGGCGCCTTAAAACAATCGCTTATTGCGCAGTTTCTTGCAGAGTCTATTATCATAGCCCTTATTGCAGGTATATTGGCGCTTGGTATTGTTGCAATAAGTTTGCCGGCTTTCAATACGCTTACCTACAAACAAATGGCAGTGGGGTATGGCAGCATTTATTTCTGGCTCACCTTTATAGGTTTTATCATTTTTACAGGCATACTCGCCGGCAGTTATCCTGCATTTTTTCTTTCTTCCTTCAAGCCCGTCTCCGTATTAAAGGGCGCATTTAAAAAGGCCCACGCGCTTGTAACACCCCGTAAAGTGCTGGTAGTAATGCAGTTCACGTTTGCCATTATCCTTATCATAAGTACAGTTATTGTGGAGCAGCAGATAAAGTACGCGCAGGAACGTGAAAATGGCTACAACAGGAACAATTTGGTGTATGTTTTTATGGCCGGTGATATAGAAAAAAATTATGAAGTAATTAAGAGCGACCTGATGGGCCAGGGCATTGCAACATCCATAAGTAAAACAAGCTCGCCTATAACACAATCATGGAGCAATACATGGGGATACGAATGGAAAGGGAAGCCTGCCAATGACAAAACGATCATTAATGATTTTTGCAGTGACGGCAACCTTGTAAAAACTACGGGCATGACGATCATACAGGGAAGGGATATTGACCTGAAAAAATATCCTGGTGACAGCACGTCCGCTATTTTAAACGAAGCGTGTGTTAAAGCAATGGGATTTAAAAATCCATTGGGACAGGTGATAAAAAATGGTGCCGATTACCAAATAGTAGGTGTGGTGAAGGACTTTATTATCGAATCGCCATACGACCCGATTAGGCCGATTGTTATACGCGGGCCAAAAGGCTGGTTCAATGTAATTCATATTAAGCTTAATGGCAACGCCACAACAGCGCAAAACATAGCCGGCATGGAAAAAGTTTTTAAACATTACAACCCTGAATATCCTTTTGAATATCACTTTACCGACAAGGAATATGCGCAAAAATTTGATGACGAAAAACTTACCGGCACCTTAGCGGCGCTTTTTGGCGGGTTGACCATTCTTATTGCATGCCTTGGCTTATTCGGCCTGGCTACTTATATGGCAGAGAACAGGATAAAGGAGATTGGTGTTAGAAAAGTATTAGGCGCATCTGTAGCGCATATAACAGGATTACTATCAAAAGATTTTTTAAAGCTAATTCTTATATCGTTTGTTATTGCTTCGCCTGTTGCATGGTATGCCATGAATAAGTGGCTTAAAGGGTACGATTACCACACTCCTGTTAACTGGTGGGTATTTGCAATTGCTGGCATAACTGCTATTGTTATTGCACTGCTTACCATAAGTTACCAGGCCATAAAAGCAGCGGTTGCCAACCCGGTAAGGAGTTTGAGGACGGAATAGCTCCCTGACCCTCGCCAAGCGTATAGAAGAGGAGATAAAAAGACAGGCGGCTAAGGTTTCACGATGACTCAGGGTTTCTCATCATCTTGTTAATCCTGAAAATCTTGATAATCGGCGTTCAATCATTCGTGTAACTACAGACTGTCACAAAGTGATCAATTAGGATA
>Ga0207159_1083_pt1 | contig 23402 bp, 16 predicted proteins | sample Alteio_BWMinHeat_23_FD_153511 | JGI IMG/M metagenome (GOLD analysis project Ga0207159, IMG submission 153511) | Enriched cells from forest soil in Barre Woods Harvard Forest LTER site, Petersham, Massachusetts, United States -... | ecosystem: Environmental > Terrestrial > Soil > Temperate forest >... | reverse complement strand
CAATTCAGAGCGTTGCTCTTGCTCATCGGTGAGATTGCGAATAAACATCACAAGCTGTAAACGCTGAATAGAGCTTGTCAGGTCACCCCATGGGGTCATGGCAGTGCCGGGAACGCCAAATTTAATCGATCTCAAGAGACGCAAGTCGTCACGAGATTGCACCCAGTCCAAATTTGTGAGCATTCTCGGTTTCGCCTCTTGCATCGCTGCGCTGCGAGCACCGCTTCCATCTGCTTCGGTCCCATGGCAAGCTGCACAGTTGAGAAGAAAGAACTGCTTTCCCTCCTCCAGATTTCTAGGGGTATAGTATTCCTTCTTGATATAGTAGTGATAGGGATCAGGTCCCCCATTGTTGGTTGGAACTCTATCAAAGACTTCCAACACCTCATTATTAGCTGGAGAGGAAACAATGGGTTCAAGAGCAGCGTAGTATCCTTCGCCCCGTGGGAGCAGTGAGAGCAGATCTTTCTTTTTAGGTGGTGCGGGAGGGGAATTCAATTTACCACGCTCTTTCTTAAGCTCTTTCAAGACATCCTCAGGGGTATACTGCCACTTTGGAACATCCTTTGACTCTTCGATGACCTCAGCGCCGGGCAAGGAAGAAAACAACCACTCTACAATGGTGCTAATTTCCGCTTCTGTTAACACAGGGGAACTTTCAATCTCCTTCTTTATCTCTGCGGGCTTGTCAGCAGCATTCTCTCCCCATGGAGGCATCGGTGTGCCCTTCACGCCATGATGGATAGAATAGATGGCGCGCTCTTTTGTGAGGTTACGTAAGAAATCGGGATTGTGCAGATTTTTGGGGATGGGATAGATCCACTGCGAAACAGGTCCATTACCGCTCCTATTGATCCCATGGCATTGGGTACAGTGCCTTTCAAAAGCCTCTTGGGGATCAAACCCACGTTTTGACCAGATCTCTCGCACAGCATTTCGATTTTTGATGCTTAAGTTGTCTAACATATAGGTGAGGGCATAAAACTTCGTGTCATCGAATGGAAAAGCGGGCATAATAGACCTAGGAACATGCAACGAAGGATTGTGGAAGTGTTCCATAAGCCATTCATCGGTTCGGTAGATCCCTGACCAGTTTGGCCTTGGGCCAATTAACCTTCCCAAACCATATTCTTGAATGTACATCATCAATACACAATGAACCCGTTCCTTCCATGCAGCCTGTTCCGCTTCTATTGCAGCTCTTTTCTCTGGATCCTTTTCCTGTGCTAGCTGTTGGGCATATGTGTGGTTCTTGGCTCTAGATGCATATTTAAAAGTGGAATAGAGCGCTTCAATAGCCTCAGGGTTGTTATGATCGATCTGCTCCAAGATGGAATTTTCCCTTACATCAGGCGCGAGACGCTGATCGAGTTCTTTGGCATTTTTCTCAATGATGCTCACGAGGGAGGAACCGGGAAGCTCCTCATCATATTGACCTATTCTCACGAGCTCGGGGAACAGTTTTCGAAACCATTGACGCTCTTCATACAACTCGTCGAATGTGTGCTTTTCCTTTTCGAGCTTATATCCCACATTAGACTCAAAACCTGTAAGACGATGGCAGCTGGCGCAACCTTCTGTGGCGAATACAGTCATGCCATAATTGACATCGAACATCTGGGCAGGGGCCACAGGCTTCTCCCATGGCAGCTTACGACCTGCTTCCCACGATTGCAAGGCAGCCTTATAGCTATGCTCTGCGACAGCTTTGTTAGTGCCTTTTTGGGCTAAGAGGAATGTCATCAGATCCTCAAGTTCATCGTGATCCAAACGCATATTGGGCATTGTAGAGGTCCGAAGATCAGCTTGAGGCCATACAATGGACTCTTTGATATACCAAGGATAGGAATCTCCGATGCGTGTCAACTCAGGGCCGACCCCGCCGCGTGCAAACCCAGATATACGGTGGCAGGCATAACAGGCTTGGGATAGATACAGTTCACGACCCCTCTTAAAATCTATTGTCAAGTTATCGATGTCGGTTTTCTGGGATTTATCGATGACATCGGAAGAGGACATGTCAGTCCCATCAAGCTTCATATCGCTTGTCTGGTGGCACTGCATACACTTCGCTTGGATGAGACCTCCCACGAATATCGGCTGAGTCTGAAAGAGAAGCTCATGGCCGGGTTTGGAGTTAAAAACCCTGGCAAAGGTGGGATCGTTATCGGGATCAGGCTCGGTAAACTGTGGAACATATCCTCTAAATTCAGTATCGTACTCTCCATCGAAGACGGGACCATGTGCTTTCTCTGTAACTAGACCTCGGCCATTCCCATTATGGCAGCTCGTACAGCCATACTCTTCGAGAGGATGGTATTCGAAGGGACGTGTCTCTTTCCCAATGAGGGGGTGCATGGCAAGGACTTTTTCTACATTGTAGACATGGTCGTCGACTTTAGCAGTTTTGAGGGCTTCGTAAGCGTCCGCCTCTACATTTTTATTTTCATGGCGGAGTTCACCAATTTTCTGATCGAGTTTATTCCAAATATACTCTTCGTTAGGTTCGAGGATGGCTTTCCCATTGGCATCCCGCTTGATGTTTCCATTGATATCATGAGCCACTTTGGTAGGGGAAAAATAGGGAACTTGGAGTGCCACATGGCACGAGGTGCATCGGTCGATGACAGGAGGGCCCTTGTCGTCTCTTTCCAAAACGATCTGTTTCACACCTATGCTGAAGGTGGGAGGAGGTTGGTGGGCATAAGTCGACCTAAATTCTTCCAAAGCGACATAATCGTGTTGGTAGATTTTGTATTCGGGATAGATTTCACGATGCAAAAAGACACCCAGCAGGGCCGTCACGACAACGCCCGAGACGATCAACCAAACTTGATAGGTGTCAGGTTTCATAAATTCCTACGTAACAATCACAACTGAGCTTAATTCCAGGTATCGCAAATTTTTTACCACAGAGAACACAGAGATCACAGAGGAGAGAGTTAATATAAATCCTTGCACGCAGTGCAAGGATTGACTCTATCGCCCTTGAGAGGAATCGTTGAAGCAGCCTTCAAAAATTGGCCGGTCTTTTAAAGATCAGGCCTTTTTTTGAAGGCTGCTTCAACGATTCCTCTCAAGGGCGATGAGAATCGGAAGTAAACAGAAATCCAGCCTATGCAGTCATTCCCTCTCCTCTGTGATCTCTGTGTCCTCTGTGGTAAAAAAATTTGCGTCCTTGTTCTCCATGTTCTGTCGAATCAATGTCTTGCGAAGGATTCTGTCCAAGGCCAGATCCAGCCCCAATTTGCCCCTCTAAAATAGGTTCCAATCACAATCAACAGCCCCTGCCATGTCATAAAAGCCGTATACAAAAAGATGGCTAAATAGCGGCTTCGATGAAACCAATACCCTTCTCCATGGGGATTCCGATCCAAATAGGGGATTGCCATCAGCCCCAAGACGATGAATGAAGGAATCGCGACCCCACCCCAAAAGGCATTATAGGCTACCATCTCCTGCAATCCTAAGAAGTACCAGGGAGCCTTCGACGGGTTAGGCGGCTTGCTTGGATTCGCCGGCTCCTCTAACGGAGCATCTATAAATGACAATAGCAATACAACCGCTGTCGTCAGAAGGAAAACCAGTAGCTCCGCACGTAGGAGGTGAGGCCATGTAAAGACAAAATTATAGGGTCCCTTATCGACAGTGGGACATGTCCCCCTCACAAGCTCCATCAGCCCATAGGTGCGCTTGACGCCAGGTGCAAAAGACTCTTTCGTGTCGGATCGTTGCACAACGCGGTAGGGGTCAGGTCGAAATTTGTCCGGTGGTCTCGACAATCCGCCGTCTTTACGGATTCGCCAAAAGTGGACGCCGATCAAGACCCCTGTAATCAGTGGCAGAAGAGCAACGTGGAGGACATAGAATCGAATCAAAGCGTCTTGTCCTACAATCGTAGAGGCAAGCAACATCACCCTGTTCACATTGTACTCAAAGCCTGGTAGGTTCGGGACATATCCTGCAATGTTAGTTCCAACGGTGATCGCCCAAAAGGCCAGCTGATCCCAAGGGAGCAAATATCCCGTAAAGGACAAGATCAGAGTCAACACCATCAGCGACACCCCAATGACCCAATTGAAGCGACGCATGCCTTTGTATGAACCTGTGTAGAAGACCCGCGACATGTGGAGAAAGACAAAAAGCACCATCAGATGGGCGCTCCAGCGGTGCATATTCCGGTACATCATCGCAAAAGGGGTTGTATCCTGCCAATCTTTCATAATGTCGTAAGCTCTGTCCTCAGCGGGGATATAAAAGAACATCAATACCACCCCGGTAAATGTCAACAGCAGGAACAACGAGGCAGTAATAGTACCCAGACCCAATGTATAAAACGGATCCAACGAATGCTTATGACATTTGACAGGATGAAAATGTAAAAAGAAGTTCTTAAAAACGATCTCAGAACGGTCGACATCATTATTTGGGTAATTATGCCTAAAGATCGATCGCACAAAAAGGGAAGGAAGATTGGCTAGATATTCGCCCCATGACTCCCTTTTCTTTCCTTTGAATTCAGCCATATCCTATACGCTTGGTTTATACCAAGCCTCCTCAAAATCTAATGTTGTTTTAGTTTTATCTACCATGAGCTCCCCTGAAGCCCCTTTGAAGACCAAAAAGTAGAGCAAGGGGAGTGGAGCCGGCCCGCCGGTATTCTTCCCATGGCGATCGTAGGTCGATCCATGGCACGGACACGCATATCCTGTTTCGTTCATATTGACGGTGCATCCGAGGTGGGTACAAACGGCGGTTTGAACACGAACCTTTCCCGATTGCGTCTCGATAAAAACCTTCTGTTTAGGATAAAAGACCTTTCCATCGCGACTTAGGACCTCTTCGGGGCGTCCAATAGGGAAGACGCTAGGAGGGATTTTCATCGCATTGGGATACAAAAATCCTAATACAGAAGCCCCTGTGAGAGCCCCAGCTCCTAAAAGGCAGGCCCCCACGCCCATCAAAGCAAGAAAAGATCGCCGGGAGATGCGGGAATCGTTGCTATCGGGATCGACGTTCAATGTACTACGGTATTTCGGCATTCAAAACCTTCTCAATTAGCTGTCCGGATTATCATCCCTAAAAATCTGATACTTCACAGATTCGGGATCATCAAATTGTCCTTTCTTCAAATAATACAGATAGACGGCTAAACCGGCTAGTCCTGCAACAACGGAGCTTATAATAGTCCAATATAACATTTACCCAATCCACCTGAAGGAATAGTCCATCACATCCATGGTCACAGCCTGGGTGGGGCATTTTTCAGCGCAGAGACCGCAACGGATGCAGACATCTTCATCTTTAAGCATCGCTGTTCCCATACTGGCCAATTCTTCATCCGACATGGAGGCTGAATCCACCCCATAAAAGTTGTCCACAGCCTTGCGCATGCTGCCATCGCCTAAATCCAGATTTAACTTGCTGATTTCAATCTGCTTCAAGCAGTTGCAGGGGCAGACATCGACGCAACCATTGCATTTGATACAGAGTTCCCCATCAAAAACGGGCGAGATATGGCATTGCAGGCAGCGGACCGACTGTTGATGGGCTTCTTCGGAAGTATAATTATTTTCGACCATATTGGTATTATGAACCCGTATAGAAGGCGGCTGCATGGTAGGCAATGACCATGGCGTATGCAAATAGGTCTTATCACGGTGGGGGGATATCTCTGTGAACTCAGCAGAAAATTCCTGATAGGGTTTTGTGCCGCGCAGGTCGCTATCGATAGCCCGTGCCGCCTCTTGTCCGTGTTTAATTCCAGTGATGAAAAGGGCAGGTCCAAACGCGGCGTCGCCGCCAGCATAGACTCCAGGAACCGTTGTGCGGCATGTCTCTCTTTCTGTTTTGATAATCCCACGTTCGATCTTGAGCTGATCTTTTTTATCCCATCCATCCAAGAAGCTGACGTCCATGGCTTGACCAATAGCCAAGGCAATGGTGTCACATGGAATGACATATTGGGATTCCGGCACATATCTCGGAGAAAAACGGCCTAAATGGTCAAAGAGGGAATAGATGGGCTGGACCCGCAATCCTGTGATATTCCCTTCAGCATCTCGCTCAACGGCAATAGGACCCACACGATTGATGATTTTGATTCCTTCTTCTAAGCCATCTTCGATTTCAAATTCATCGGCGGTCTGCTCATCGCGTGACTCCAAGCAGACCATGGTAACCGACTTTGCTCCATTCCGTATCGAGGTTCTTGCGACGTCATACGAGACGTTTCCACCACCTATGACGACCATATGCTGGCGGATTTTCCACTCTTCCTCTGCACAGCGTACTCTGAGGTACTCGATCCCTCTGATGATATCTGGAGCATCAGCGCCGGGTATCGGCAGTTCACGCGACTTCCACAGACCAATCCCAATGAAGACGGCATTGTAGCGCTGCTGCAGCTCTGACATCGTGATGTCACGCCCTACCTTCATGTTGTAGTAGATCTTAGCCCCGAGGTGTTCAATGGCATAGCATTCATTGATGGCGATCTCGTTATTGAGGCGGTAGGTCGGTACTCCATAGACAAGCATCCCCCCGGGCATACGCATCATCTCATACACATCCACTTGATATCCCAAGCGCAAAAGGTCATGAGCACAGGTCAGAGAGGCGACCCCAGCCCCGATACAAGCAACGCGAAGCCCATTGGAAGTTGGTTTAGTGGAACCACGGGCATAGCTATATTCGAGGGATTTGACATGCGCTTCTTTGCTAAAGCCAAACCATTCATCAAGGTAGCGCTTCTGAGCCCTGATGGTGAGGGTCTTATCAACCCGGTCGCGTCGGCAGGAGATCTCACAAGGAGCTCCACAGATGATCCCACAGATCGACGCAAAAGGATTAGGACCGCGGGCGATTTTATACCCTTCCAGGAGGTTCCCTGAGTGGAGCGCCAGCATATAGCCACGCCCATCGGTCTTGACAGGGCAGCCGTCACGGCAGTCGATCTGCCTGATGAAATAATCCAAATCTGGAATCGTGACGTCGTAGATCTCCTTGTAGACTTCAAATGTCGGATCACTCTTTTCGTCTGCCACTTCTGCTCCTTATCGAAATCAGCACTGTAGCAAAACCAATCCTTTTTTTGAACCGCGTTATTGTTGAATTTACCACTGAGCCAATGAGATCACTGAGGGGGTGTGAGATAGGGAGAATATTCGGGGAAAAAAATAAACTGCAATTCTGAGTAGGTACAACCAGCGCCGCCGTTTTGACCGGGAATAATTTACCGCGGAGCCGCAGCGAGCGCCGAGGAATCGCAGAAATTTTTTAGGACTATTAATTAACTTTAATAGTGATCAACAGTTCCTCAGCGTTTTCTCTGCGCACTCTGAGACTCTGCGGTAAACCACATATACTACTACCTACAATCTCAGAAATTAAAAGTAAATCTTGACAAATTTTACGATTAGTCGTAAGCCTAAGCCTTATGAAAGCCAAGTTAGTGTTCTGCATATTCGTATTACTATCCTACACAGGAATGTTGTCGGCACAGTCGTTTGGATATGTCACGGATTATGATGGAAGTAAAATCAGTATCGTGGATCTTGAGACAAACAAAGTTGTCGGATACGTAGATACAGGTACCTTTAACATCAGACACCCCATTGACGTTCTTTTTACTCCCGATGGAACCAAGGCCTACGTCGTTGTTGACACCATCGATGCTGTGTATCGTATTGATCCTACCCTCAATAAGATTGTGGGACAAATAAACACGAATGGATTTCCCTTTAATGCCCCTTCTGCAATAGACATTACTCCAGACGGGACAAAAGCCTATGTCACCAATGAAGGAGGAAATAACGTCAGCATCATCGATCTGTCGAACGATACAGTCACCGGTTATGTCAACAACGGGGGCAATCCCTTTGATGTTCCTGTCGAACTTGCGATCACTGAAAATGGCCTTAAATGCTATGTGATCAATTTCGCTGGTGATAGCGTTAGCATCATTAATGTGGTAACCGATACCGTCACGGGATACGTGACAACTGGGGTCTTCCCTTTCGATGGAGCGGATCAAGTTGAATTTACCCCCACAAAAGCTTATGTGACCAATAATGGCGGAGATAATGTCAGCATCATCAATCTTGCAACAGACACTGTTACAGGCTATATTAATGATGGAGGCCATCCCTTTGGAGAACCACATGGAGTCTTTTTTACGACCGATTTCAAAACTGCTCTTATCGCTGATTTTGGCCTAGGTAAAGTGAGTGTGGTCGATGTCGCAACAGATGCCGTCACACAATATGTGAATGGTGTTTTTGATCGACCCTTAAACATGCAGTTCACATTTAACAACAAGTTCTGCTATGTCACGGATTATGATGCTAACAATGTCCCCATTATCGACCTCACGTCATTTAGTGTCGTAGGGACTGTTGCTGAGAACGGATTCCCTTTTATTGGACCCTTTGCCATTGATTTTTCACCTATCATCGCACCGCCACCACCACCCATCATCACCCCAAATCCTCCTACTCACTTGCGCGGTGAAAAAATGATTGGAGTGTCTCCCCCCGGTGTCAATTATGTTAATATTCTAAGGTGGCGCAAACCCGTGGGAAATGTCGTTCCACTCTTCTATCAGATTTATCGAGATCGGGCCCTTACTAAGCTTGCAGGCATCATTTACAGCAACCAACGTTTACGATTCGATGATTTTCATCGTAAGCCCGATAGAACCTATCAGTACTTTGTTGTCGCTGTGTACAGCGATGGCCAGGTTTCCCAACCTGCACATATCCAGGTTGTCTGGAAGTAAGACTATATTAAAAATTGTTTGATAAAATAACTCTGTCCTGGTCTTATATCATTTTATCTATCCAGGGGAATCTTATGAAAGTTAAGTTAGCATTGTTCATGCTGCTGTCCTATGTTGGAATACTATCAGCAGCCCCTTTTTTCTATGTGACGGATTACGATATCGATAAAATCAGTATCGTTGACCAAGCCACAAATAAGGCTGTTGGGTACGTCGACAACGGATCCTTTGCCGTTAAGCATCCTGTCTCCATTGCAACTTCTCCCGACGAATCGACAATTTACGTGATTGCAGACATTTCAAATGCGATTTTCCGGATTGATCCTACACAAAATAAGATTGTCGCCCAAATAAATCCAAACGGCTTTCCTTTCTTAGCACCTTCAGCGGTTGAATTTACCCCTGACGGCACAAAAGCCTATGTCACAAATGAAGGTGGAAATAATGTCAGCATCATCAATGTGGCAACTGACACTGTCACAGGATACGTGAGCAACGGTGGTAATCCTTTTAATGTTCCAGCCACTCTTGATATCTCAGCAGATGGTACAAAAGCCTATGTCGTCAATATCGCCGGAAATAACGTCAGCATCATCAACGTGGCAACCGATACCGTCACAGGATATGTGAGCGATGGGGGAAATCCCTTCCTCGCACCAAGTAACATCAGATTTGTTGATAATACAAAAGCTTATGTGACCAATTTTTCAGGTAGTAATGTCAGCGTGATCAATTTCGCAACCGACACTGTCACGGGCTATATCAGTGCTGGCGCCCATCCTTTTGGAGGACCGCATGGAATCTTCATTACAACAAATCTCGCAACTGCTTTAATCGCCAATTTTACTCTTAATTTACTCAGTGTGGTCGACATTCCAACAAATACCGTCACACAATACGTGAATGGAGCCTTTGCTCAGCCCCTGAACATCGGCATCACAGCTGACGACAAGATTGCTTACGTCACTGATTTCGTTGGCAACACTGTCCGTATTATCGAACTGGCGACGATGAATGTTATAGGGGAAGTGGCAGAGAGTGGATTTCCTTTTGTCGGACCCTTTGATCTAGCTCTTTCGAGGAAAATTGTTCCCCCACCGCCACCACCGTTCCCATTTCCCCCAATACATTTAACTGGCGAAACTTTAATTGGCGTCGCCCCTTCTGGTATCAATTATATCAATATTTTGAGATGGGTGAAACCTATGGGAAATGTCGTTCCACTCTTCTATCAGATTTATCGGGATAAGGCGCTCACAAAGCTTGCTGGCACCATTTTCAGCATACAACCTTTGCGATTCGATGACTTTCATCGAAAACTTGGTCAAACCTATCACTACTTCGTTGTAGCAGTCTATAGCGATGGTCAAATCTCCGCTCCAGTCCATATTAGACTCGTCGTTAAGAAATAGGGATTATCTTCTAATTTGACGAAGGGCATCTATTTTAAAAGCCATATTAACAGTGGGTTCGATCTGTTTTAAGAATAGACTCCAATCAGTAATTGGTGTGGTAGAAACATAGACAAGATCTCCAGGAATAATCAGCATCTCGTCATTGGGACGATGGGTGACCTCATTCCAAGCTAACACATAAATGCGAGGAGATGAACCCCCTCCCCTGATAACCTGAATGCGATTTTTATTTGCTGTATAGGGGATGCCCCCAGCAATGACGAGAGCTTCTTTAAGAGAGAGATACCCTAAAGATAACGGAATAGTTCTGGTTTGTGTCACTGCCCCCCCCATAATGATCACCATGGCTATGGAAACATTATCTTGGAGACCTCCAATGTAAATTTTATCCCCCCCTTTCATGACGACATTTTGACTCATATCGCCTTCTCTGATGAGCTTATTAAAATCGATATTGACCTGAACGCCATCCCTGACTAGATAGCTAGAGTATAGATTGGCATCAGGCAGAAGCTGTGCTTCAGATAGCACTTCATAAAGGCGTATGCGGCCATCTACATAGATAATGGGATTGGTTACAGCCCCGGTCAATTCAACTTTATTCAATAGGCGCATCCTGTAAGAGACAAAGACATCGACTTCTTTTACTTCACGTCGAAAATCAGCTTTAATCTTATCCCTAGCTTCATTTAATGTGAGGCCGACGACTTCGACAGAATCAATACAGGGAAGAGTCACTTTCCCATCTTGAACTTTGAACCCTCCGACCCTTGCATTAACCAGCTGCACCGATTCCATCAGGTCACGCCTGGAGGGATGATAAATCACAATATTCAAGACATCATTTTCAGCGATCCGATCTTCATATTCATTTAACGCGTCAGGACATAATTCTGATATCGAATTACCCTGCATTTCTCGTATGCCATTCTTACCTTGCTTAACCAACTCAGAATCACATGCAAACTCATCAGCACCTAAAAGCTCATATTGGAAACGATCTCTCGTTGAACATGTGCAAGAGAATAGTAGTCCAAGAAAACAAAATAAAAACAGCCTCATTGTCAGAATTTCCGCCTCCCACAACGAGCACAGCTTTCAAAACAACTATAGTTTACTGAAGCAGTGACACAAACCGAATCCGGCTGGATATAGATTTGCTCATACTCAGATGGGTTAATAATTGGTGCTTGATTTGCGTAGCTCGAAAACCCAACTATTAGAATTTTCACTGCAAGAAGGATCGAAAATTGTCTCCAAAATGTCATTATAACCGCTCTCAAATTTTGATGGTTTTAACCAGTTTCTGAACTCTATATGGTCCACTAAATGTGACTATAAGTCAAGCTCAAGGCACTTTTCCTTGTAATCGATGCTTGAGAGATATTTCACAGTCTCGCAAATAGAACAAAACGCGGAGACGCAGCGCGAAGCGTTGAGCGAGCTTGCGAGCTCCATGGAGTGCGGCGCTCCGCGCCGCCTTTAATATAGCGTCAGTGGTTTTGGACGTCTAGACTTGGAGGACTAGGAAGATAGAAGCTTTCTCATTGGTGGAGGCCCACACAGAGGTCTCGAACTTAAGGCGGCGCGGAGCGCCGCACTCCATGGAGCTCGCAAGCTCGCTCAACGCTTCGCGCGCGCTGAGGTGCTTTGTAAAACATGATGACGTCAAATTGGCTTTAGCCTGCACATAGTAATCATGAAGAGAAATAATTGTTTTTTTAGAAGTGGGGATAGGTTCATAGGTGCATTCTAAGCCGCAAGATGATATATATTGAGACCACCATCGTGTCCTTTAAATATTAAGGGCGGCTCGGAGAAAAAATAGGCCTTACATGAAATCGATTGTCAATTTGCTGCATGAAATTGGAATGCTGTCACAGATTCCACGCTCGGGATTTGCCTTCTTGGGCTCGGGAAAGCAGTCTGTGGCAGAACATAGCTTTCGCGTTGCCTTAATAGCCCACGCTATATCCAGGGTCACACCAGAAGCCGTCGACCATGACAAATTAATAATGATCTGCCTCCTCCATGACCTACCCGAATCGCGTATCGGCGACCTCAATTATGTTCAAAAGAAATATATTAAACCCAACTTAGACAAAGCCGTCGAAGACATTCGCAAAGGGTCCCCCCTCGGCCCCGAAGCTGCCAAGTGGATCGAAGAATATGAGTCTGGCGAGACTCTTGAATCTCAAATTGCCCATGATGCCGATCAGATTGAACTGCTTCTGGTGCTGAAACGCGAAATCGAACTTGGGAACCCAAAAGCTTCGGAGTGGTTTCAGAAAGCCATTCAACGCGTCAAAACCGCCGGAGCCAAACAGATTGCAAATGAAATTCTCCAAACCCCTTCCGATGATTGGTGGATGGGAAACCGCGACGACCCACACTGGATCAATGGGGGAAAAGAAACCTCTCCAAAGCCGGATTGATCCCTAGGGTTTCCTTAAATGATAAATACTTCTTCCAAGCGTGTTCTGAAGCGCCCTCATAAGGCTTCTTCACCGCCCTAATAAGGAGATTTTTAGGAGTATGTTCCGTCTCAATAAATTCGATGACTTGAGTTTGATATCCACTCACTTCCAATAGCTGGGCTCTGGCGGCATCGGTCACTAGTGCAGCCACGCGTTCTTTCAAAACACCATGTTTAAGGAGGGGTTCCAAAGCTGAATTCGAAATCTGCTGAAAAAGCTCATGCTGGCAACACGGGGCGCATAAGATCACCGTAGCTTGCCAAAGGATCGCCCTCTCCAATGCGGCATCAGTGGCTGTATCGCACGCATGCAATGCCACCACCATATCCACAGGCTCTTGGTCTTGGTAATCTTCAATGCAACCCTGAACAAAATGCAAACCTTGGTAACTAAGTTTGTCTGCAACCTCTTGGCACTGCTCCAAGACACTTGTCTTCAGATCCACACCGACAAGGCTCAAGTTCATCCCTTCCACAACATGCAGAAAATGGTAAAGAGCAAAGGTGAGGTAGGCCTTGCCACAACCAAAATCGACAATATGCACCTTTTGAAGTGTTTTAAGAATGGGAAGAACATCCTTCACCATCTCTACAAATCGATTGATCTGCCGGAATTTGTCTCTTTTGTCAGAGTAAACCTTTCCATGGCTATTCATGATCCCCAATTCGATCAGGAATGGGATGGGAGTCCCTTCTTCTAGGAGATACTGCTTTTGACGGTTGTGTGGCAAGGTTTGAGGCAATTTGGATGCGGACTTCTTCAAAATGGTTGCCTCTCCTTTTTTATTTACGAGGATCTGGTAATCAGCCGAAGAGGTACACAATAGACTTTGCTTATAGTGTGGTATTGAACTTTGTAAAGCAGCTTGACATTCTTCAGAGGAATAATTGCGATGAAAGGCCTGGTTATCCTTGAATTCGGTCCATTGATAAACTAGCGTCTCTTTGAGCTGGATGGGTCGGATTGTGACTTTAATTGTCTCGGTGGTTTTTTTTGGAGAGCTTAGAGTAGCCGAAATGAGTGTCTGCGCTGTGAAACAGTCTTGTAGGAGGGTTTTGAGATCCATTGTTCAGAACATCACAGCGCGTGTTCCCGTTAGGAAAGGAGCATTGATCAGCTTGCCATCGTCGAGGAATTTTTGAAGGCGCTCAGGCGTCAAGGAATGGTCCTCAACGAGCTTTTCAAAAATAGACTCTTTAACGGTGATTCCATAGACGCCGATTTCGGCGCAGCGCATCGCTTGGTCGACGTCTTTGATGGAAGCCCCAAGGATCTTTGTTTTAAGTTGGTAATTTTGAAAGATTTTCATCATCGAAGTTAACGTCACACATGGATCACCTTGGTGATTTTCTAACTGGCTGACGTAAGGGGCGATATAGTCTGCCCCTGCGATTGCCGCCATTAAAGCCTGGCGTGTCGAATACACCATTGTGGCCAGAGTAGGGATCCCTTGTCTGGAGAGAAGGTGCAGAGCTTCAAGGCCTTTTTTTGTCATGGGAACTTTGATGACAATACGGTTGGAATAGGAAAAGAGGGTTTGCCCTTGCTGCACCATCTCTGATGTGTCGTCAGACATGACTTGTACGGCAAGAGGCCCCTCTTGGTGATGGAGAAGTTCTTTTAAGAGGTCTTTGAGATTTTTCTTTTTCTCCTCTGCGATGAGACTCGGGTTTGTTGTCACCCCGCCAAGAACTCCCAAACGCTTTGCTCTTTCCACTGCGAGAGCATTGGCTGTATCAAGCCAGATCTCCATAACCGTCTCCTATTAATGTGTCTAGGATATCCTATCACACTCCGGCATTTTATCCCAAGAGGCCTAACTCTTGGCTCGCGAAGCGTTGAGCGAGCTTACGAGCTCCATGGAGTGCTGGGATCCTAGGCTGTGAAAAAAATTAAACGCAAAGACGCCAAGGCGCAAAGACCCGACGCAATACTCCAAGACGCAAAAAAAAATTAACAGGATGAGTAAGATAATTAAGATAAAAACAAAAAAATGCTTATCTTGTTCTTATCCTGACGCTTGCGATCCTGCTTATCATGTTATAAAATCTTAGTGGTATTGCGTCGGCTCTTCGCGCCTTAGCGTCTTTGCGTTTAATTTTCTCATATCTTCTCACTGCTCTCAATGGCTCAGTGGTTATCATCCAACTTGACATCAACCGTTAAATCTTTTATTTAAGTGGTTTTGATTTAATTCTCATTTAGGAGAAAAAAATGAAGATTTCACGCTTGCTGTATTTCGCCATTTTCCCATTTACGTTGATGCTAGGTGCCGCTGAAAATGACACCGAAAAAAAGCCAAACATCGTCTTTATCATGACTGACGATGTGGGTTGGGGCGACCTTGGATGCTATGGCGGTGGCGAAAACCGCGGATGCCTGACGCCAAATCTTGACCGACTTGCCACCGAAGGGATGCGCTTCACAAACTACTATGGACAGGCAAGCTGCACCGCTGGACGCGCCTCCTTTATCACTGGACGGATTCCTCTTAGAACAGGCCTTTCCGTGGTGCTAGCACCTGGCGACCTCAATGGACTCACTAAGGAAGATCCCACCATAGCAGAAGCAATGAAGAAACTCGGCTACCAGACGGCGCAGTGGGGGAAATGGCACCTAGGGGATAAACCAGAGAACTTCCCGACAGAACATGGCTTTGATGAAATGCATTACATGCTGCCCTATTATGCGGGCGTCTATGCCTACGACTATCTGCCTCTGCAGCCCGATTTCCCCTTCCGCAACAAGCAATTTATGGATATGTGGAATCAGGTCGACCTCAGCCAATGGGAAGGAAAGTCCGGACAGGCCCCTGTGGTGATGAAAAAGAAATTTGGCTATGAAGATCTCGCCACTGTCGATGACTTCATCCGAGAAGATGCTGTGAAATACATCAAAGCGCATGCGAAAGATGATAAACCCTTCTTCATGTATGTCTGCTTCATGAAGGTGCATAATCCCAATAATCCATCCCCCCGTTTCAAAGGAAAATCGGCGGGTGGCGGACGCTATCTGGACTCCCTCATGGAACTTGACGACAACTCCGGCCAGGTAATTCAAGCTGTCCGCGATGCTGGTATTGATCAAAATACAATCGTCGTCTGGACGACAGATAATGGCGCATGGATCGATGCGTGGCCCGATGCGGGTTATACTCCATTCAGAGGGATGAAAGGAACAAGCTTTGAAGGGGGATTCCGCTGCCCAGCCATCGCTTGGTGGCCAGGGCACATCAAAGCTGGGGCTGTTGCGAACCAGATGATGTCCCATATGGACTGGTGGCCGACATTTGTCAAATTGGCAGGCGGCACACCTCCCACACATATCTGGAAAGACAACAAAGGACAAGAGATTGTCTTTGATGGAATTGAAAACAGCGATTTCATCCTAGGCAAAGGTCCCTCCAAGCGAAATCACTTCTTCTTCATTAACGATCTGGTTTTCGGTGGGGTAAGGGTCGACAACTTCAAAGTCTTGTATACAGCTAAAGATACTTGGTTAGGCCCAGAGCTCAACTTGGCATTTCCTGCGACTTATAATTTATGGTGGGATCCAGGCGAGCAATATGACATGACCTTCAATGGCGCTGCACCCACACGAGGGGATCTTAAGTCATCACCAGGACGGTTCTCAGGCGAAGATCATGGCTGGATTGGGATCATGATTGGACCCTATATGGAACAGTTCTTTGGAGAACTTGTCAAGTATCCCAATCGCCCTACGATCCCTAGCGGCGGTTCGACGAATCTGTTGGTCAACGATGTCAACAATCCAACAGCGCTAAAACGGTTCTTTTTGCTCTTAGAACCTTCGTCGCAAACAAAATAGAAGTTGTTCTTGCTGCGCTCTTCGGGGCGCAGCAAGCGATTCTGTAATATCACACATATACCAGCCTCTAATTAAAATTTCCCATTTGGGCCAGCGCGAAAGCTCCCGCGGTTAAACGATTGTAAGTCACCCCATATTAGAAAATATGGGGTGACTTAAAATCGTTTAACCCCGGGGCTTTGGCGCGGCCCAAATGGGAAATTTTAACTAGAGGCTGGTATATATAAAATTCAACAGCCATTTCCAGACAGGATAAATCCTAATGGTTTTGGTACCGACTTGAAGAATCTCCTCTTTGTCATCTGTCAAAATCCACCCTTCATCAAGTTGATATGTTGATCAACAATGATAGCTTTTAAAGTCTGTCTATCCATAAATATGCAAAACCCTCCATTTCTAATGGAAGGCTAGCATAAAAAGCATAAAACTTCAAGTACAATCTAACGCTTTCAGCAGCTCCCGCTAGAAAAAATTCATGAACCCCTGGATGGGGGGGGCCCTGGGTAAAATGGACCCGAATTATTCTATTCTTTTGTAAACCTTCGACGAACCCATAGTTTACCGCAGAGCCGCAGCGAGCGCCGAGGAAACGCAGAGATTTTTTTCACAAAAATAGTCTCTGCGTTTTCTCTGTGGCTTTGCGGTAAACTACGGGGTTCGTCGAAGGTTTACATTCTTTTTGTAGCCCGTAGCAAGGCTCGCGACCGAAGCGTAGACGAGCCTTGCTACGGGCTACAAAGAGAAAAAACCCAATGGGTTTAATAAATCTCTTATCCAAAACTAGTGTTGGTTATGTGGGCGGAGGGGATTGAGAGGAGGGGTTGAGAAATGGCATGATATTCGAATAGTATGCCTGAACCTGGCTCATGTCTGGTCTTTTATCAGGATCAGAGGATGTCATCCTTTTTAGAAGACCACATAAAAGACTGACTGGTATCTTTTTATCTTTATTTTCTGGCAGATTGTTAAGCTTTTCTTCGAGAGCATCGATATAGGCATGGACTGCATCTTGGGCCTTTTGCAATTCCTTTTGTGTAGGGATTCCTACTTCAATTTTAGTCAATTCCTTCAACTTGGTCCCCACTTCAATTCCAGCAGTACGACCATAAACCTTAATTTTTCCTTTAAGAGTTTTCACTTCCGATTGGGGACAATCTTTGTTTTGTACCAGATATTTTTCTACGCCGTCTCTTTTACTTGCATCAACACTCTTATCTTTGTTTGGGGGTTCGAGAAGCATTCCCTTTTCGACCTTTCCCTCTGCACCCGCTATAGCTCCTAAAAATTGACCCTCTATAATTCTAATAAGAGCAATTCCTGTACTATACACTTCCCCTTTCTGACTTAATCGACCCTCTGGTGGAGCATAGCGAGGATTACCTGTATGCTTTATTACCTGGTCTTTATCCATCTTCTTGGTTTTCCCCCAGTCGGTGATCCTTGCGACAATTTTTTTACCTACCTGATAAATGAGCACATTCTCAAGTTTAAAATCTCCTTGACAACGCCCTGTTCTATGAAGGTTTGCCATCCCCTTGACCACATCTAAACCAACTTCTATACTTTGAGGAAATTTTAAAGGATCGTTTCTGACTTTTTGTTCCAGATCGAGGTCCACTTTTGTTTTTTTCCTACCATTGACGATCTCTACTCTCTCTACTCCTGCTTTCGCAGTTTTGACAGTATATTCCCCTTTGATTGCTGCGTCCCCTTCTAGTTCCTCGTAATCTATAGCAAGGTTTGTTTCATCTGTATCCTTTACACCTTGCTCCTTAAGATCAGCTTTAATCTGTTTAGCCATTTCGACTTCATCGCGGATTTCGTTTTCTTTTGATTTCTCTATGAGTCTTACGATAGCCTCAAGAGGACCTTTCAACTTAACAGCCGTATAGAAAGCACTATTGGGGTCCGAGATATTGCGCCATACATGTTTTGCTTTACCTTGAGCAATATGCTTAAATTCACTCATCTGTTTTGCGATTTTATCCATTTTATGAACTTCGCTGTTGAGCTTGAGAGCATCAATGCAATCTTGAATGTCATTGTTGAATGTACGAGCGGCACCTGGACCATAGCAGTTATCGGTACTTGAGAATTCTTTCTGCAAGTCCTTTAATTGGCGAATACAGGACGCTGCCTCTCGAGGATTGGTTGTCCCTTTTTGAACAAGTTTACTGACAAATGTGATGACTTTCTTTTGAATGACCTCAGGACTCTTATTGGCTACTCGATCTTCCAAAACAGATTCCTTTAATTTGAGAGTTTCAATACGCGAATTTGCCGCATCATACTTCGATTGCAACTTACTCTGTTCAATGATTAACTTCGAGACATCCTTATTAAGTTTTGGGAGTTCCTTTTCAATGGAAATTAATTTATCTTTATCTTTATCCGATAAATTAGGATTGCCTTTTAGTTCATAAAATTTATCAATCTCATCCTCTTTTTCTTTGATTTGTCCATCAAGTTTGCCTATTTGTTCCTTAAGTTTGTCAGTAGGTGCATAATATATAGCCTCTTTTACTTCTTGTTTGAAGTTTTTTAGCTTGGTTATAATTGCACCTTCATGGCCACCTTCTTGCTCAACTTTAGGCGCTTTAAGACCCAGGGCTTCTTGAACTAGTTTTCCTATCCTTTGCTTTGATGGAATTCTACTTGCATCAGTTACAGAACGTTGGATGGTTTGGCCCCCATTAGGTTCATTGTTATTTCCTATCTCCTGCATTTTCTTAGGTGTGACAATTTTTTCTGTGAGCGTACTATCAGTACCTGTAAGGTTTGTAACTGGAGGTTGACCAATCAGATGCGATTTGGCCGGAGTGATGGTTGGTGTTGTGGTTGTTATATTAGGAATAATAGAACTAGCTTGACTAGTATCTTCTATAGGCATAAAAAACACTCCTAAGATCAACTACCTATATTATATCATACTATTAATTTTAAAAAATACTTTTTACCTAAGACTAATTGCTAATCATTATGAAGTTGAACCGCCCCCATCCGATACGAAAAAAAAGTGATTTCTTAAATTTGAATATTCTGTACGATGAGAGTACCCTTAACAAGGAGAGGTGTATGAAACTTCTATCAGCTATCTTGATGGCTTTTTCTTTAGTGACAAGCGTGGCCCTCGTAGCTCAGGCTCAACCAGTTCAAAAGAAATGCTACTGCAAAGACTGTCAGTGTACTCCTGACAACCATTGCGGTTGCTACTCCGAGGCAGGATGCCCATGCGGCGGTGATGGCGGCTGCCCTAGAAAAGGCAAAGGCAACCAAAACTAAGCGCGAATTAGAAATTCTGGTACGGCGCGAAGCGTTGAGCGAGCTTGCGAGCTCGCTCAACGCTTCGCGCCGACATTTCTGTGTCTTTAAATCTCGCTTCTTCCATTTTTTTTCATGATGCATTAGACTATCCCTCTCATCACAGAGGAAAAGTCATATGCAAATCAAATTGAAAAAAAACCAATCGCTTGTCGAATTGCCGGAAGGCAGCTCTGCCAAAGACCTGGCAGATAAACTCAATCTAAAAGGCCCTCACGAAGCATTAGGGGCTACCATCAATGGCAAATCATCCGATCTATCAACGCCACTTCGCAATGGCGATGAGGTCATGCTATGGAACTTTGAGGATCGGGAAGGCAAAGAGATCTATTGGCACACCTCGGCTCACGTCTTAGCCCAAGCGATATTGCGCCTTTGGCCTAACGCCAAACCCACGATTGGCCCCCCCATCGACAACGGTTTCTATTATGACTTTGCCGATTTACCCATTTCCGACGCCGATTTTGATAAAATCGAGGATGAGATTCAAAAGATCCTCTCCGAAAACTACCTCTCCAAAAAGGAATCTTTCTCTTCCAAAGAGGAGGCCCTCAAAGCCTTCTCGCATAACAAGTACAAATGCGAGTTGATCCAGAGCTTTGAAAACGGAAGCCCTCTCACCGGCTACAGGCAAGGGGAGTTTTTTGATCTCTGCCGCGGTCCCCACCTCTATAGCTTAGGGAAAATCAAAGCCTTTAAACTCATGAAAACGGCCGGAGCTTACTGGCGGGGAGATTCCAAAAACGAGATGCTGACCCGTATTTATGGGATCTCTTTCCCCGATCGAAAACAGCTTAAAGACTACCTTCAGCACCTCGAGGAGGCCCGCAAGCGCGACCACAAGATCCTAGGTCCCAAGCTCGACCTCTTCTCCCTCAAAGAAGAGGCCCCAGGGATGCCCTTTATCCATCCCAAGGGACTCATCGTCTGGAACCAGCTTGTGGCCTATATCCGCGAATGCCTCGATAAGAACAACTACGTCGAAATCAAGACCCCCACAATGATGACACGCGAACTTTGGGAGATCTCAGGCCACTGGAAGAACTACCGCGAACACATGTACACTTCCCAGGTCGAAGACCGCGACTTTGCGATTAAACCGATGAATTGCCCTGGCTGCATGCTCTTCTACAAAGGCCACACCCATAGCTACCGAGATCTTCCTCTCCGTGTTGCCGAGATCGGCAATGTGCACAGATATGAACCTTCAGGTGCCATTTCAGGGCTCTTTCGTGTCCGCAGTTTCCACCAAGACGACGCGCATATCTTCATGAAGCCATCGGATATCCAAGAGGAAATATCTAGGACGATTGCCTTGGCTGATGAGATCTATTCAAAATTTGGCCTCGAATATCACCTCGAATTCTCTACTCGGCCTGAGAAGGGGACCATCGGCACAGATGAAGAGTGGGAAACAGCAACCCAAGGTCTTAAACAAGCTCTAGATAAAACCGGGCGCCCATACCGTGTAAACGAGGGCGATGGTGCTTTCTATGGCCCCAAAATCGACTTCCATATCCGTGATGCCATCGACCGCACATGGCAATGTGGAACCATCCAGCTTGATATGGCGCTCCCCGAGAAGTTCGAACTGGAATATACCGCTGAAGATGGCTCGCGCAAGAGGCCTGTCATGATCCATCGTGCCCTGTTCGGATCCATCGAACGGTTCTTCGGCATCCTCATCGAGCATTTTGTAGGCAAATTCCCTCTATGGCTCAGCCCTGTGCAAGTGCGGATCCTCAATGTAGCCGACCGCCACCTGCCCTATGCCGACGAAGTGGCCAAAAAACTCAAAGCTGCCGGCTTCCACGTCGAAGTGGACGCAAGCAATGAATCAGTCAGCAAAAAGGTGCGCAATGCCCAGCTTGCCCAAGCTAACTACATTTTAACTGTAGGGGATAAAGAGATGGAAAACCTCTCGATCAATCTTCGCACACGCGATAACGTCGTCCATGGCGAAGTTAACATCGATGATTTTATCAAGAAAATTGATCAGGAAAAAAAGGAGCGCTCCCTCGTCTCTGCCTATCCATCCAATAAGGAAGAAACATGACAATTATCGCCGTGAGTAGTTTTAAAGGGGGAACAGCCAAAACGTCGACAACGCTGCATGTCGGGGCGGCGCTGGCCAAGTTCCATAAAAAGAAGGTTCTCCTGATCGATTTCGACGCCCAAGCTAATCTGACAACGGGATTAGGATTCGATCCCGATGAAAACGACAGCCTTGCCAAGGTGTTGCAAGGGGATGAAAAAGTTCACAATGTGATCAAAAAAACAGCAATTCCTTCGTTAGATCTTGTTCCTGCCGACACCTGGTTGGAGAGGGTCGAAGTGACAGGGGCTCTCGCCGCCGACCGCTATTCCCATGAGAGACTCCGCGACATTCTGAGCCCCCTTCATTATGACTTCATCCTGATCGACACCCCTCCCTCGCTCTGCTGGCTGACGGAATCGGCTCTCATCGCCGCGCAACACGCTCTGGTCTGCTCCACACCCGAATTCTATAGTGTCAAGGGGCTGGAGAGACTCGGGCAGTTCATGGAGAGCATCGGCAAGAGGCATCCTCTGAACGTCTTGGGAGTGATCCTCTCCTTCTGGAACACACGAGGAAAAAGCAATCAAGCCTTCTTAGATGTGGTCGATCGTTCCTTTCCAGATAAGGTCCTCAACCAAAAAGTGCGACGCGATATCAGCGTGTCCGAAGCCACCATCTACGGAAAACCTGTCTTTGAAACGGATCCTCAAAGCCGTGCGGCCGAAGATTACATCGCCATCACCAAGGAACTCCTAAAACGTCTGAAGGCACCTAAATGAAAACTATTAACTCCCTTCTCGATCAACGCACGAAAAAGTCGCCTCTCTCATCCAAAATGGCGGCCATGGCGCAGCAGTCGGCATCGGGGGGCTTATCGAGTTTTACAGGCGTCTTCAGCATCAACGAATTGAGTCCCAAGGAAAAGCTCGCTATCGAAGAGATTTTGAAGACCTATGCCGATGGTGATGAAGATATCGAAGAGGATCTCAATGCCCTCCTGAACATTACCTCCGAAGTGAAGGCGATCAACAACCAAGCCGCGCTTTTGCATGGCGAGCGGATCAAAAAAGCCCATCGGATTTTTACTCGTTACCGCGATGGAGCCTTCACCTCATGGCTGATTGCCACCTATGGCAACCGCCAAACACCTTACAATCTCATGCAGTATTATGAATTTTACGAATCTCTTCCTAAGCCGTTGCGACCCCAGCTGGAGTCGATGCCACGACAAGCCGTCTACACCTTAGCGAGTCGGAATGGTTCCCAGGATAAAAAGGTGGAGATCGTCAAAAGTTACGCGGGACAATCCAAAAACGACATGCTCCTTTTGATTCGACAGAAGTTCCCGCTAGAGCAAGATGATCGACGACAACAGAAAACCGTTCATGGCTTCATTCAAGCGTTACAACGCCTCCGCCACCAACAGCAAGAGAACCCTCTTGAAATGACCCAAAAACAGCGGAGCCTCATCAAAAAGCTTCTGAATGAGATCGAGGAAGCACTATGATGCAGACCTTCACCCCCTTTGTGCTGGAAAAGAGCTG
>Ga0207159_1082_pt1 | contig 23503 bp, 21 predicted proteins | sample Alteio_BWMinHeat_23_FD_153511 | JGI IMG/M metagenome (GOLD analysis project Ga0207159, IMG submission 153511) | Enriched cells from forest soil in Barre Woods Harvard Forest LTER site, Petersham, Massachusetts, United States -... | ecosystem: Environmental > Terrestrial > Soil > Temperate forest >... | reverse complement strand
GCTTCGGGGGTGAGTGGGATGGTATCGGTGACCACAATTTCATCAATCACCGAAGAGTTAATATTTTCAATCGCTTTGCCGGATAAAACCGGATGGGTGACATAGGCTGTCACTTTAGAAGCACCATGGTCTTTCAAGGCTTCAACGGCGCGGCACAGTGTGCTGGCCGTGTCGATAATATCATCGACAATAATACATTCACGGTTTTTGACATCGCCAATAATGTGCATGACTTGCGCTTCATTCGGTTGCGGTCTACGTTTATCGATAATTGCTAAATCTGCGCCTAATAACCTTTTAGCAATAGCGCGGGCGCGGATGACGCCGCCAACATCGGGTGAAACCACCATAATATTTTTATATTTTTGCTTTTGCACATCCTCTAGCATGATGGGTGTGCTATATAAGTTATCCACTGGCATATAAAAAAAGCCTTGGATTTGGTCGGCATGCAAATCTACCGTGACTAATCGGCTGATACCCACGGAGGCCATCATATCGGCAACGATTTTCGCGGTAATGGGCACACGGGCGGAACGCACGCGACGGTCTTGCCGGGCATAGCCAAAATAAGGCACTACGGCGGTAATTTTGGCTGCCGAAGCACGGCGCAAGGCATCGGCCATTAAAATCAATTCCATTAAATTATCGTTAGCCGGGGCACAGGTGGATTGCACTACAAATACATCGCGTCCGCGGACGTTTTCTTGGACTTCTACCATGGTTTCGCCATCGCTGAAACGGCCAACTTGTGCTTTGCCTAAAGGAAGATTGAGATGGGTCACAATTTTTTGGGCTAAATCGTGACTAGCGTTTCCACTAAAAACCATAATTTCTGGCACGGCTGGTTACCCTTGCATTTGGTTGTCGTAAAAGTTGCTGGGGTGCTAGGATTCGAACCTAGGTATGCCGGGATCAAAACCCGGTGCCTTACCGCTTGGCGACACCCCAAATCTGATGAGTCGCTATTCTGGCGTCACCTCCTGGCGCTGTCAATCAGGAATTTGGATAAAAACAGAAATTTTGTAAATTAGGTATAATAGATTATCAAGTGTGTCATACCAGCGAAGACAATCGGAGCCAGGAGCGTCAGCGACTGGTGATTTAAATGCACCAGTCGCTGACGCTCCTAGCTCCGATAGTTGCGATTCCTGGCTCCGATTGTCTTCGCTGGCATGACAGAGGCTTAATTTACAAATTGTGAGGGTAGGGCCGAGGATGGAAATTGAAGATTTATTAAAACTAAGCGTAGCCAAACACGCTTCTGACTTACATATTTTGCCGGGTTTGCCGCCATTATTGCGCATTGATGGCGAGCTTGCGCCATTAAAAGATTATGATCCTTTATCTCCCGAAGAAACCAAGTCGCTTATTTATAATGTCATGTCCATTGAGCAACAACAGTCTTTTGAAAAAAATCTGGTAATGGAGATGGCAATTTATTTTTCACAACTGGGTAATTTTCGTGTCAGTGTTATGCATCAAATCCGTGGTATCGCGGCTGTGTTTCGGGTGGTTCCCGAAAATATTCCCACCTTTGAAGAATTACATCTGCCTTCTGTTTTGCAAAAATTAGTGTTGTTGCCCCATGGTTTGGTCTTGGTGACTGGGCCAACCGGTTCAGGCAAAAGTACTACGATGGCCGCCATGATTGAATTTATTAATACCATGCGGGCCTGTCATATCATTACGATCGAAGATCCGATCGAATTTATTTATCACAGTAAAAAAAGCGCGATTAATCAGATCCAGGTTGGGCGTGATACGCCAAATTTTGCGACGGCAATGCGAGCCGCCTTGCGTCAAGATCCGGATGTCATTTTATTAGGGGAAATGCGCGATTTGGAAACGATACGTCTCGCGTTAATTGCGGCCGAAACCGGACATTTGGTGTTGGCAACACTGCATGCAAGTTCATCACCGTTAGCGATTAGCCGTATTGTGGATGTATTCCCTACCGCTGAAAAAAATCGTGTGCGGAATCTGTTATCGGAAACGGTGCAAGCGGTGATTTGTCAGACCTTGGTTAAGAAAATTTCTGGCGGCAGGATAGCCGCTTTTGAAATTATGCTGGCAACCCCAGCTATTCGTCATCTCATTCGTCAAGATATGATTGCGCAAATGGAGACAACGATTCAGACCAATGGCGATATTGGTATGTGTACTATGTCGCAATATTTGCAAAAATTGGCTGAGAAGCGATTGATTAGCTCAGTGACTGCACGAAGTGTCGCGACGAGTCGCGAGTCGTTTAAGTCTGCGCTGGAAGGGAAGCAGAAGAAGTGATTAGCCCCACGTTCTATAGAGACAAACTCTTAGATTAAATTCATGTCATGCCAGCGAAGGCTGGCATCCAGCATATATTTATTTTTGATCTGGATGCCAGCCTTCGCTGGCATGACATAGTGGTTTTTTGCTGAATCATATCCCCCACTGACTCACCGCAATCCGTGCATAGGCATTCGGTCCGCTCAGTGCCAGCTTGTCTGGTAACTCCACATTGGCCGCATTCGTGTAATGCAAAAATTGAATTTGCCAACCCGCTTGGCTCAGGGTAGTTAAACGATTTTGATTATCATATTGTCCGTGATAAGCCTGGCCCGGAACCGGCAAGCCGCGTATCCAATAATAAAGATTTTCAATCGGCAAATTCCATCCGGTCTGTTGCATTAATAATGCTGTGGAATTTTTAGCGGTAAAATGCTTGCCATCGTTAGTTTTTAAAACCACTAAATTCGGTTGACCAACCAATTGTAACGAGGGTGAGCCCAGCGGTCCGGTCAATAATATCGTGTAATGGCGATGGTTTTCATTCCATTTCACATATAAGCTGCCGGCGTCTTTAGCTGTTCTGATCGCAATTTTACCATCGATCTGCCATTGAGCGATTTGCGTTAATTTTTGTTCACGTTGTTGCCAGCTCAGTGCGGGAGCGGTGGCAGTTGTTTGGGTAGAGGTGGTAGACGTCTTGGATACTGTTGCGCAGCTCGATATTAATAGAAGAATAGAATATACTGCGCACCGAATAAGTAGATATTTATTCACAAAGGCTTCCTTGTATTTTGTGGAGTGATGATTAAAGTTACCCTAAAATGTTAAACAAGCAAAGGGGAAGGCTTTCAGGATACACAAATGTCATGCCAGCGAAGGCTGGCATCCAGTATAAAAATATATGCTGGATGCCAGCCTTCGCTGGCATGACATCGAGTAATTTTAGTTTTAACTTGATCCCATGGATCTAAAAAAATATGACGATTTTTGTTTTAGGTTTGAATCATAAAACAGCCTCTATCGCCCTGCGCGAGCAAGTGTTTTTTGCTTTGGAAAAAATACCGCTCTATTTGCAAGATTTATTAAATCGCGGCTTGGCGTCAGAAGCAGTGTTGCTTTCTACCTGTAATCGCTCAGAATTATATTGCAAAACCGATCATGTCGAACCGGTTATTCAATGGTTTTGTTCTCAACATGGTGTGCTGGCAGAAACTATCAAGCCGGCTATTTATTGCTATGAAGCCGGTAATGCTGTCTCGCATATCATGAAAGTAGCCTGCGGTTTGGATTCTATGGTGTTGGGTGAATCGCAAATTCTAGGTCAAATGAAAGAAGCGTTTACTGAGAGTTGTTCCGCAGGTGCTGTTTCAGGTCTATTTCATCGCTTATTTCAAGAAATATTTGCCGTAGCAAAAGCAGTGCGCACCAATACAGCGATTGGTGCCTGTCCAGTTTCGATGGCTTCTTCGGCAATGTATTTCGCTAAACGAACTTTGATTAATTGGCGCAGTGCTCGTGTGCTGGTGGTCGGTGCTGGAGAAACATCGGAATTGTTATTGCGTTATCTTAAATCTGATGGGCTGCAACCGGCGGCGATTGTCAATCGCAACCAAGAAAAAGCGGCCTTATTGACGGCTCAATTCGGTGGTCAGCCGTTTGCTATCGACAATTTAGCAGAAGCATTATCAACAGCAGATTTAGTGTTAACAGCGACTGGCAGTGCTATACCCATCATTACCAAAGCAATGCTTGAGCAAGTCATGCAGGTGCGCAAAGACCAATCGCTGTGGATCATTGATATGGCCGTTCCGCGTGATGTAGAGCCGACAGTCGCTGATTATGCCAACGTTCATCTTTATTGTATCGATGATTTGAAAGGTATTATCGAAGAACACCGTCGCGGTCGTGAACATGCTGCAGATAAAGCTCACGAACTCATTGCCACTAAGGGCCAAGAATTTATGTGGTGGTTGCAATCGGCAGATACTGTAGCAAACACCATTCGCGCTTATCGCGAACAAATCGAAGCCATTTGCCAGGCAGAATTAGTGAAAGCGAATCGGCAATTAAAACAAGGCGAATGTCCGCATGCGGTGTTAGAAAATTTTGCGCGCCTGGTGACGAATAAATTAATGCACACGCCGAGTGTGGAATTACGGCAAGCAGGAGCGGAGGGACGTTTTGAATTATTAAATCTTGCCAAACGTTTATTTGCCTTGTCCGATACTGAAGTAGAAGTATCATGAAACCTTCATTACAAGCAAAATTAAATACCTTAGTGATGCGCCATGATGAAGTGAGTGCTTTATTGGCGGATCCTAGCACCATTCAAGATCAAAATCGTTTTCGCGATCTTTCCAAAGAATATGCACAATTAGAACCGATCGTGCAAACCTTCAAACGATATTTGGCAATTCAAAAAGAACGCGATGATATTAAAGTTTTATTAGATGAAAAAGATTTAGAAATTCAGCAATTAGCCAAGCAAGAATTGAAGCAAGTGGAAGAGCAAATTACCACGATTGATGCTGAATTAGTTATTTTATTGTTACCGCGCGATCCGCATGATGATAACAATATTTATTTAGAAATTCGGGCCGGTGCTGGTGGTAACGAAGCGTCATTATTTGCTGGCGATTTAATCCGCATGTATACACGTTACGCCGAGGCCCAAGGCTGGCGCGTGGAAATTATCAGTGAAAGTCATGGCGAACAAGGTGGATATAAAGAAATCATTGCCCGCATCATCGGTCAGGGCGCTTATTCACGTTTTAAATTTGAATCCGGTGTACATCGCGTGCAGCGTGTACCCGCAACGGAAGCCCAGGGTCGCATTCATACGTCTACTTGCACCATTGCCGTGTTGCCGGAAGTAGAAGAAATTGAAAATGTTGATATCAATCCGGCAGATTTGCGCATTGATACCTATCGTGCTTCCGGTGCAGGTGGTCAACACGTGCAAAAAACGGATTCGGCGGTGCGTATCACCCATATACCAACCGGTACGGTGGTGGAATGTCAGGATGAGCGTTCGCAACATAAAAATAAAGCGAAAGCGATGGCCTTATTGAAGGCGCGTATTCTCGATTCGGAACGTAGCAAACAGCGTAAACAACAAGCAGAAACTCGGCGCAGTTTAGTGGGGACTGGCGATCGGTCTGAGCGCATTCGTACTTATAATTTTCCACAAGGTCGGTTGACTGACCATCGCATTAATTTAACGCTCTATCAGTTACCGCAAATTATGGAAGGCGATTTGGAGCAACTTATCAGTACTTTGGTTCACGAGCATCAAGCGGATTTATTGGCGACACTGGGGGATTAGTGGATATTTTTTCCGCCCTCAGTGAAGCAGCGCAATTGTTATCTATTATTACCGATGTTCCGCAACTTGACGCAGAAATTTTGCTATGCCATATCTTGCAAGTGGATCGCTCCTACTTGCGCGCGCATCGTGAGCAATCATTATCACCGCTTATCGAACAGCAGTTTGCAGCATTAATTCAACGCCGCGCGCAAGGTGAACCGATTGCTTATATCACCGGTCATGCTGAGTTTTGGTCGCTGGATCTCAAGGTGACGCCTGATACTTTAATTCCACGACCCGAGACGGAATTATTGGTGGAATGTGTATTGCGCGAATTCCCACAACCAACAGGAATGGCTATCGCTGATCTCGGCACGGGTTCGGGCGCGATTGCTTTGGCACTCGCTGCTGAACGACCGCAATGGGAAATTCATGCGGTGGATAGTAGTGTGAAAGCATTGGCGGTAGCGCAACAAAATGCCCAGCAACTCAACAGTAAGATCGCTTTTCATCTCGGCAGCTGGTGTCATCCTTTGCCGCGGCAGCATTTCAATGTCATTGTGACTAATCCGCCTTATATTGCTGAAAGTGAATGGGCTGCCTATGCGGGCGGATTAAAGTTCGAGCCGCCACAGGCCTTATTGGCGGGTCCAGATGGGCTGGATGCCATACGGCACATTATTCTCATGGCAAAAGAGTATTTAAAATCTTCTGGTCGATTATTTTTAGAGCATGGTTATCAGCAGTCGGCTGCTGTACAAAACTTGCTAAAAAAGGCTGGATATCAACAAATTCGGTCCTTCCAAGACTTGGCTGGTCACAAAAGGGTGACGGTAGGGTCATTATAGCCAGTATAAATGATATATATATCAATTAATTAGAATTTTTTATTGCCTTTTGATGTTTTTTTTTGTATAGCTGGCAATCTTGCACTACAATTACCTATGGATAGGAGAATTTTCGATGGCCATAAAAGAGAAAGACATATTAGAACCTACATTAGAGACCTTGGGGATTTCACCTTATAAGCTGAAGAAAACCGAGGCTTATATGAGTACGAAAATGTTAGATCATTTTCGAAAAATATTAACTGCTATGCGTCAGCAAATCATGGAAGGTGTAGATCGCACAGTGAATCACATGAAGGAAGAGGCAACGGTTAACTACCCCGATCCGAATGATAGGGCATCGCAAGAAGAAGATTTTCGGCTTGAGCTTCGCACTCGAGATCGTGAACGTAAGTTGTTGAAAAAAATTGAAGAATCATTGGAATTTATTACCAATAAAGAATACGGTTATTGCGAAGTATGCGGTGTGGAAATTGGATTGCGCCGTCTTGAGGCAAGACCGACTGCCACTTTGTGTATTGATTGCAAAACCTTGGCGGAAATCCGTGAAAAACAACAACGGCAAGAGGAAGAGTTTTAAGCACACGGATTTTTATTTAAGGATCTTCAGACTAGTGTAACGAGTTTGCTATGCCAGCACCTCAGCAGTCAGGTCAAGAAGACCATTCAACCGCACTAATATGGATAATAGCGGGCACTTTTGTCGGTATAGGCTTGATCTGGTTTTTGTTCAAGCAATATATCGTCACGGCCTATTTATCGATTAAACTTTTCGAAGTGGATTTGATAGGGTACATTTTCCCGCGGACACAAACGCTCATCAATGTTAAAACGTATATCATTTCTGCTCTGACCAATCCAATGACGGTGAAGTTCCAAGACTTAACTAACGTTGGCGATGCGGTAGGTTATTATTTGCGTATTCCGCTAATCATTTTTATTCTCGCGTTAGGTTTTGTCGTCTACTTCAGTAACTTAACGCGATCTTTTAAGCGTTCTTATTCCATGCGTGAATTAGTCGAGCTTGAACACACTAATTGGCCGCAAATCACACCCGTGATGAAACTAGATTTAATTAAAACGGACATCGATAAAGGCCCCTGGGCCATGGCTATGACCCCGATGATGTTTTGCAAAAAACATAAATTGTTAGAAGAAATTCGTGCGCAGCGTCGTGAAGGGATGACTAAAAAAGAATGGAGTCGAGTTGAAGTCGCATTAAGGCGCGGTGAAGCCAATAAAATTTTTGCGGTACAACTAGGGCCGTTATGGCAAGGTGTCAACAAATTGCCGCCCTATACGCGCGCTTTGTTTGCCGCGTTTGCTGCCCGTATTAATGCCGATTCTCAGCCAGCACAGGATTTGTTGCGTCAAATAGCGGCGTCTTCTGGTGGTCAGCTCAACTTTCAAGGTGTGGATGAATTGTTAAAGAAGCATGAAAATAGCAAGTTGGTCAAAAATATTGTGAATACTCATGCCTACGTATTAACGGTGATGGCATCGATGTTAGAAGGCGCGCGACAAGATGGTGTGCAAGCGTCTGCCGATTTCTTGTGGTTAAAACCGATTGATCGCCGACTTTGGTATATGATGAACACCGTTGGTAGGCAAACGCCTTATGTAGAAGTAGCGGGTCCTTACGCACATTGGGTAGCGGAAAAAGAAGCAGGCATGAGATTAATTGTCCCGATGGTGGAATCTGCCACCAAAGCATTAGAAATTGCCATTAAAGAAGTTGTGTATCACCCAGAAGAAAAAGACGAGACCACAGAAGCGCCAGGAAATAGTTAAGTTAGAGGTAGAGCAAACATGGGCATGGGATTGCGTGGTTTAGAAGAACGACATGAGCAGCAACCTTCGCTATTGTTGCGCGATACGCGTACCAATGGCCAAAAGGTTGTTGATTTCTTCAAAGACCCGGTCAATAGCGCTTGTCTCATGATATTTTTTGCCGCCGGTTGTTTTTTTGCGTCGGCGGTAGCGGAATTTATTGCACTCATTGCGTTTGGTTGCTTTATTTACGCTTATACCCGCAAAGCCATTTTGCCCTTCCGTATGCCGCAACGTTCCGGTGCGCCAGATTATAATGACCCTCTACCAGGCTCACTCCAACCACGCAAAGCGCGTGGTATAACTTTTTTTGGTAATCGCAAATCCACTAACGAAGAGCTTTGGTTTAATAACGACGATATGCGCACCCACGTACTCATCTTCGGCTCAACCGGTAGTGGTAAAACCGTTATGCTAACCTCGGTTGCTTTTAATGCTTTAGTGCAAGGCAGTGGATTTTTATATGTCGATGGTAAAGGTGATAACAGTTTATTTGCCAATGTATTTTCGATGTGCCGTTTTATGGGGCGTGAAGATGATTTATTGCTCATTAACTTCATGACGGGTGCTCGTGACATAGTGGGTGCACAAGAAAAACGCTTGTCTAATACCATGAATCCATTCTGTACTGGTTCATCTAGTATGTTATCGCAGTTAGTAGTGAGTTTGATGGATTCTTCCAGTCAGAGTGCCGACGGTGATATGTGGAAAGGTCGCGCCATCGTCTTCGTCGAAGCCTTGATGAAAGTTTTAGTTCATATGCGGGATAGAGGAAAAATTTTATTAGACGCGAATACCATTCGTAATTATTTCGAATTGCCGCGATTGGAATCGATTGCACTCGATAAAATGTTTGTACGTGACAATCAAGATCCCGTGAGTTTGGCAGAGACGCCGGAAATTGTTTTGGAACCGATTCAAAACTATCTAAAAACCTTGCCTGGTTTTGATCCTGGTCGCAAAGGGAAGCAAAGCGGCCAAACGTTGGAACAGCATGGATTTATTACCATGCAATTGACCCGTGCTTTCGGTTCGTTGGCGGATACCTACGGGCATATTATTCGTACCAATCTTTCTGAAGTTGATTTAAAAGACGTAGTGTTAAATCGTCGAATTTTAGTAGTGCTATTGCCGGCCTTAGAAAAAGCACCTGATGAATTGGCCAACTTAGGTAAAGTCATCATCGCCTCGCTAAAAGCCATGATGGCAGCCGGTTTAGGTGAATCAGTAGAAGGTACTTATCGCGAGGTCATTAGCCGCAAACCTACCACCGCACCCACACCTTATATGTGTGTGCTCGATGAATATGGTTATTACGCCGTGAAAGGATTTGCGGTGGTGCCAGCACAAGCACGTTCGCTCGGTTTCTCGGTTATTTTTGCCGGTCAAGATTTACCAGCTTTCGAGAAAGCATCTAAAGAAGAGGCGGCATCCATCGGCGCGAATACCAATATTAAAATTTGTATGAAATTGGAAGATCCACAAGCGACTTGGGAATTCTTCCAAAAGACGGCCGGCGAATCTTATGTTACAAAAGTCGACTCCTTCCAGACCAATGCGGGAAGTTTATTAAATAATTATATGGATAGCCGCAGCGCTTCTTCTGAAAAACGTGCGCGGGTTGATTTGTTGGATTTGAAAGAACAACGTGAAGGTGAATTCCATCTCTTTTTTAAATCAAAAATTGTGCGTGGTAAAACCTTCTTTGCCAATCCACCGCCGATCGAACGAATGCGCCTTAATCAATTTTTAAAAGTAGAACCACCTTTGGGACGTGCGCTGTTAGAAATGGAAGAACGGTTCGATCGATTTACCAATATCGTTAAAGAAGGGGTTGATATTTTTGCGCCGATTCAAGACGAAGGTGAAGAAATTCCCATTATTGCGGGGGTGATGACTGAGCAGAGTGATGTGAATCCTATCGAGCGCGGCGTCTCTGCTTTGCTTGCTTTTCACAATCGTCATGCAACCCCTGAAGGTGAAGCGCCGCCAGTCGAAGAAGAAGAGGTGCTGGAACCAGGTCGCATTAATATTTTCAATAAGACTCCACTAAGTGAAAATGTGAAAGCCTTAGTGGGTGCCGCTAATTTAGACAAGTTTAGCGAGCCTTTAGTGAGCAAGATGGCGATGAAAGATAAAGTTGAATTATTAGAACGTGTGATGGGTAGAGCTGCGTCGCAGGCGAACACCATCACCAATGAAATTATCAAAGATATGACGGTGGCTACCGACTATCCGCCGTTAGTAGAAGGCCTGCTTAAATCAAATGAGGAAGTAATAGCTATTGCGAATGAGCTATGTGATTATGTATCCTCTCTGAAGACAACTCAGGAAGAGGGTTAGTAAAACAGTGGAAATCCCCCCTTTAAAAATAACTCGCCATTTTGCAACAGGTTTAGTGTGGCTGGTGGTAATTTGCTTGCTTTCTAGTTGCGCTTCTTCTGATGTTTCTCGCGAAACCACGAATCAGTTTGATAAAGGTTATATTAATGCCAAAGAATCATTAGAAAGTCCCGCCACCGGCCCGGCAGATGTTTTTCAAAATGCGAGCCAGGCAACTCGTGGTGCGCTAATCGGCGGTGCAGCGGGTGCTATCACTGCCGCGTTAAGCAGTGGTGCGATCGGGGTCATCCCTGGAGCTGCCACGGGTGCCATTTTTGGTGCTGCTTATGGTTCTTATATTGATGCGCACTCCAATCGGCGTGACCGCTTAGAAAATAGTGATGTGAATATCATTGTTTTAGGTGATCAAATTCGCATTGTGATTCCTTCAGCGCGAATTTTTGATGGGATGTCAGGAAGAATTCGACCGCAAGCTTATCCTACATTGACCAATGTAGCTAACTACATTAACCAATTTCTAGAAATGTCAGTAAAAGTTTCGAGTTATGCTGATGGCATGGGCACCGCCATGACTAACCAAGCGCTGACCCAAGATCAAGCGAATAGCGTGGCTCGCTTTTTATCAGATAGTAATGTTAATACACGTTTAATTTATGGTGTGGGTTATGGCAGTGAATACCCCGTCGTACCGTTTTCTGGTGATTGGGTAGATACTGATAATTATCGAACAGAAATTACTTTGGAGAAGTTGCCAGCTTGAGGACTCTCTCTGTGACAATTTTTAAATTTAACTCGTGTCATGCCAGCGAAGGCTGGCATCCAGTATAAAATATTATAAGCTGGATGCCAGCCTTCGCTGGCATGACAGAGATGAGGATTATACTATGATTGGCCGGCGCCATGAAATTGCCAGAATGCAAAGCGATTTTTATCGAGATAATTATCGGAAAATTTTGCGTTGGCTGTTCATTTGCGTGATTATTATGATTGTATTAATCGTAGCTATTTTATATTTAATTTTATATCGACCAGCGCAGCAATATTATGCAAATACGGTAGATGGTAAAGTGATTCCTTTAGTGGTGCATACGTAGTGGCAAACTTACTAACAACATCGCTGCCGCAAAAAAATGAATTTTACAAAAATCATTATCATCATGTTATTTTAGTATTAATCCTCGCTATTTTTATTACCATTGGCATGGTGTTTGTTATTATTTATCAAGTATTCCATCGTCCGGCGCCACTTTTTTATGCGGTGCAAGCGAATGGTCAGACCATGCCCTTACAGTCGTTTGATGAACCCAATTTAATGCCAGATACGATTATTCGTTTTGCTAGCGAAGCCGCGACACTGGCGTATAATTTTGATTTTGTCGATTATCAAGCGGAAATTCAGCAAGCGCGCCCTTATTTTACGCCTGGGGGCTGGGAAAATTACGTTCAATCTTTACAGGGGGTGATACAAACCACGATCGCTAACAAAATAATTGTCAGCGGGGTGATTGTTGGTGCGCCGGTGATTTCCAATCAAGGAGTATTGCATGGTAGAGGCTATACGTGGCGCGTCCAAATACCTTACTTGGTGACTTATAATGCTGGAACTTCGACCGGTGTCGTACAAACAAAATATACGGTCATTATCACAATTGTGCAGGTTCCGACGACGCAGAACCCGCAAGGAATTGGAATAGATCAGTTTTTAATGTCTTAATGTGATGGGTGACGCCATGGAAGATGTGCTAAAAAGTATTATTCATCGTAATGAATTTTATAGACGGCAATTTCATCTTGCCTTGGCTGCTTTTTGTCTGGGCTTGATCGTTATTGGGATTTTAAGCTGGATTTGTATCAAGCTGATCGAAAATCCTCCTCTACCTTATTATTTTGCTACTGATAACTTAAGTCGCTTATTACCGTCGGTTCCGCTTAGTTCGCCAAATATGACTAGCGATCAGGTAATCAATTGGGCGATCGAAGCAACGGAATCGGTCATGTCTATCGATTACATTAATTATCGTGAGCAATTACAAGAAGCACAAAAATATTTTACCGATTATGGATGGCGGCAATATTGGCTAGCGGCGCAAGGATCAAATAATTTAGCTGCATTAACTAATCGTAATATGGTTTGGGTTTCGCAAGTGTTAACTTTACCGCCAGACCAACCGCAAATTTTAGCGACCGGGTTGATAAGCGGTGCCTATGCTTGGCAAATTCAAATGAAAGTGGTAACCACTTTTATGACGCCGCCGTTTGATGATAAATCAAAGTATAGCAATGCTTATGTGTTAACAATGAAAATACAACGCCGGCCTTTATTAAGCAGTTATAAAGGGCTGGGCATTGTGCAATGGATTTTAGTGCCTGCTTCCAGTTAAAAGGATTAATTATGGCTGATGAACCCATGGTGACTGTCACAATACGGGATGATTTTTATCGCGATAGTTTCGCCAATGTCATTATGATTTTGCTTTTGATATTAACAGTCATTTTGGGCCTGATTGGAATTTATATTTATTTAGAAATCAAAAAACCAAAACCGGTGTATTTTGCCGTGGGAGCTGATTGGCGAGTGCTGTCAGATGTTCCGGTCAGTGCAAAATATCTTACTCACGCGCAATTATTGCAATGGATTAGTGATTCTTTGCCAAAATCTTTTAATTATGATTTCGTTAACTACAATAAACAAATTGCCAATTCACAAATATACTTCACCGCGGATGGTTGGCGGCAATTCCTAAATCAACTGAATATTTATGCTAATCCAAAAACGATTATGTCTTCTAAACTTTTTGTGCACGGGAGTTTAAATGGCGGCCCGCAAATTACTAATGAAGGATTGATTAATGGCCGTTACGGTTGGTGGGTTACAGTACCTATGCGTTTAGATTATTATCCAGTAGGCAGTACTTATTTTAAAACTCTCACTTTTCAAGTGTTGGTGGTGCGAGTGCCAACGTTAAATAATTTAGCTGGAGTTGGAATAGATAACGTGTTGGTAGAGGCTGGAGCGAATGCCCCCGCCGCAGGATCGCTTATTACTAACATAGTAGGGAGCGCTAACGGCACTTAAATTTGTGGGAATCGCTGCTGAATTATTAATAAATATGATATACTTGCCCGAGCTCAAACGCGTCGGTCATGAACGGATAACGGAATGCATGATTAAAGGTATAGGAAAAGTGTTAATAGTTTTTGCGTGCGTGGGGATATTACCCGCGGTGAACGCAGAAACAGTAGCGCCTGTGCCAACTGCAGTAATGTCACCACCACCTGCTGCGATATCGTCCGCGCCTACCACAGTAATATCGCCCCCGATTGCTGCATCATCCGCACCCACCGCAGTAATGTCACCACCCGCTGCTGTATCGTCCGCACCAACCGCAGTAATGTTAGCCCCGGCTGCTACGCCCGCGCCTACCCCAGCAATATCAGCGCCCACGGCGACTATCCCTGCGCCAGTTTCTTCTTCACCTTCTGCAACCGCCGCCGTTCCATCAGCGGATGAGTTTCAGCAATGGCTGCAAAATAATGGTTACGCGCAAAATCCACCACCCACTCCGCCATCAACCACTCCGCCGCCAAAGATTGTGGAGCAACCTCCGCGACTTGTTTTGCGCCCACCACCGCCACAACCTTTGACCTTTGAGCAATCGCGTCAAGCTATGTTGGACTCTGCTCCGCCGAGTAAACCGCCGAGCCCAGCAGCTATAGCTGCTTTTAATGCAATGTTGCAAAGCAATATGCCTTTGACGCCGCAACAAGTTGTTATATTGCGTCAACAAATAGATACGGCGCAACGCGCGGCATCCATTCCTGCTAACATTCCACCGAAACCAGTTTCCACTACATTAATAATGAATTTAGCACCGGGAACTACACCGCCAGCGGTACGCTTGGCGCAAGGATATGTTTCTTCATTAGTGTTTGTTGATTCAACGGGCGCGCCTTGGCCTGTTGCTTCTTACGATATCGGTAATCCCAAGGCAGTAAATATTCAATGGGATGGAAAAAGCAATATTCTCGTAGTTCAAGCAGTCTCGCCGTACAGTGATGGTGATATGGTGGTCCGTCTAATGGGTTTGCCGACGCCGATCACATTAGAATTGGTTGCTGGACAACGCATTGTGGATTACCGGGTTGATATTCATGTGGCGGGTATTGGGCCTAACACTAAAGAGTTGCCCATTGGTACGCCGTTGCCGGACAGTGCTAATGAATTACTCTTGCATGTTTTAGATGGTATTGCGCCTCCGGGAAGTAGACCGCTCACCGTTATTGGCGGCGATTGCCAGGCTTGGTTACTGGGAGATACAATGTACCTGCACACGCGCCTTACATTACTTTCTCCAGGATGGGTTGGAAAGATGGTCAGTCCCGATGGCATGCAAGCCTATGAATTACAAAAAGCCTCTTCAATCTTGGTTTCGCGCTATGGAGAGCCAATAGAACTTAAGATTGAGGGCTTTTGATGGCATTAAAGCTTCCCAAGTTAGATTTTTTTTCTCGTCTGGATGCTCGTTCACGTGTTTTTTTCTTATTAATCGTGGTGCTGGCTTTTATATTTTTAATTTATTTAGCCGTGCGCTATTTTGGTGGTCCATCGACAACAGTAGGACCAACACGAGTCGCTTCTGCGCCTAATGTCAGTTTTGTACCGGGTGCTACGGAATCTGCGGAGTATCAACGCGCGATTCAAGCAGCTAATCTAGCACGTGCCAATCAAGCGATGACTTCATCACAAAGCGCAGTGGCGACGATTGAAAAATTACCGACCCCGCAAGCAGGATTATCGCCGACGGGTCAATGTAATATTATCTGTCCGGAAGAAGCGGCTAATGTAAAATACGATTTACAAAACTGGGTGAGAAATGGCACGGTCTCACCTGATGTGGCAAGTGAATTAGAAAAATTAGCAGACCAAAATGTACCTGTCGATCAATACGCGGCTGAATTGGCTCGTTTAGTAAAAGAAGGAAAATTAACTCCCGAACAAGCACGAGAATTATTGGAACGTTATAAGCAACAACATGCCGATGCTTTGCTTCAACAAAGTGCTGCAGCCATGGATAAAATGATTGCAGCTGGACAATTACCGTTGGGAACGGCAAATGACTTGCTAGCGATGCAAAAAAGAAATGCATCAGCAGCGGAATATGCGGCTGCGCTCGATAAGTTAGTGCATGATGGTGTGTTGACTCCAGAAGCTGCACAACAATTGTTAGCGCAAATGACGCAGCAATGTCAGCAAGAATTAGCTAAAGCAGGTCTTGAACAATTACATCAATTGCGGGTAAGTGGCGGAATTACGGCGGATGTAGAACAAGATCTCGCTGGCTTGCAAAATTCCTCGGTTCCATTTGATCAATATAGTGCTGAACTTACCAAGTTAACTAGCTCGGGCAAATTGGTGCCAGCCACAGCGACTAAATTGTTGAATCAATATCGTGATCAAAAATCCAATGCTTGTTCAGCAAGCATGATTAATCAGTTAATAAAACAAGCTGAAGCGGCGATGTTTGGTGAGATTGCGGATTTGCAGAAAAGCGGCCAGATAACCCCTGCTGTCGCGACAGAATTAACGGATGCAGTTAATAAAAATATTTCACTGACCGATTTTCAAGCGATGCTGGTGCAGATGGTAAAAGATAAAAAAATCTCTCCGCAAATTGCCCAGCTCAAAATGGGAGATTATCAAAAAATAAAAGTTCTGCGTGATGAAGCAGAAAAATTAGCACAGATGCGCGCTAATAATTTACCGGCGGCAGCTTATATGGATGAGTTGCGTCGTGCGGTACAAAACGGCACGTTAACACCGGCACAAGCAGCGCAACTCGCACAAGAATATCAAGCCTTACTAGCGGCGCCTGCCGCCGCTGTTCCTGCGGCGGGCAATGTAGCGGGCGGGGCTCAACTTACCCAATTGCAGCAGCGTTTTCAACAAGCACAAGGCGCGCAAGCACCGACAGCGCCAACGGCTGAACAATTTGCCCCGCCGCCGCAACCACCTCCACCCGAAGTTCAGCAGCCACCACAAGATCTTTCCGGTCTTATCTCGGCCATGTCTGGTCAAGCACAATCCTTAGTGAATGCTTGGCAGCCAAATGTGATGGAGCATAAAGAAGGTACGCTGGCGGCGGAAGCGACAGCTAAAGCGGCGCAACTTACAGCAGTTGGACCGGTTGGCGCAGCCGGTCCTAAAGGACCCCCGCCGGCTCTATTGGCCAACAATGTGCTGATCAAAGCGGGCACGATTTTATTTGCAGTGTTAGATACTGGGGTGAATAGCGATTATCCTGATACCCCAGTCATGGCGACCATTGTTATGGGGCCGTTTAAAGGTGCGAAGTTATTAGGAAAATTAAATGTAACTACCAGCCCAACGGGTCAAATGGATCGTGTTACTTTGACTTTCAATATGATGAATACGGAAAGTTGGACAACCTCTAAATCTATTAATGCTTTTGCGATTGATCCTGATACGGCGCGTACGGTATTAGCCAGTCATGTCGATTATCATTATCTCACCAAGTATGGTGCATTGATGGCCTCTGCGTTTGTTTCAGGATATGCCGGCGCCATTTCTAATTCCGGCGGAACCACTACTACGGGAATATTTGGTACCAGTACGCAAAGTGCTACTTTGAGCCCAGGAAACAAATTAGCGGTAGGTATCGGACAGATTGGAACTGCGTTTAATAGCGTATTGCAGAATTACACCAATATCCCGCCGACAGTACTGGTAGATTCTGGGGTGGGCTTGGGTATATTATTTATGTCAGACCTAACAGGATAGGGAGGCAATTCTACTAATCTGGCCAGGAATCGTTGATACTCGAGCACCGCAGCGGAGCGCAGAGTATCAACGATTCCTGGGTCAGCCTAGCGAATCGCCAGGATCCCTGCTAATAATAAGTGAATATATGTATTATACTTATCATTAGAATTGAAGATGAATTCCATGGAAGCATGAGGCGAGACTATGATCGATAGAGACGATAAGTACGAAGGCCAGGAAGAAAGCGAGTATCATTTTTCAGATGAAGATATTAACTATGAGGGAGATGAAACTCAAAAAGCTCCTGCTGCGGCAGCGGCTACAAAACGGCCCGACATTCTTGATCGTTTGCCAAAATCACGCCGTGTCTATGTTGGAGTGGCAGTATTTTTTGTCGCTGTGTTTTTGATTTATAAGATGATTTCACCAGCGTCTAATGCGCCGCCGGCCACTGAGCTTACACCAGCTGCCCCCATGCCCGATCTTAGTCAACAAAAACAAGCAATTACACCTGCTGCGCCTGCTAATAATCAATTAGCTGCTCAGCAGCAAACCCCTGCGGCCATGGCTTCTGCTCCAATGACAGCTCCGGCCGCTGCAACACCCCCGGCGGCGCCAGCTATGGCGGCTATCCCAACCCCGACAGCTCCTGTTATGGCGGCTGCTCCAATGGCATCGCCAACCACTCCTCCTGCTAATGCCTTTGTTAATGCCCAGCCATTGGCTAATCAAGCTCCTCCAGCATTGCCTAACACTGTTCCGATGCCATCTCCACCGCCAGCCCAGGCTAATTCTCAATCAATATCCACAAACCCTATGGCTATGGCGCCAGTGCCGAATATGGTGGTTTCTTCAACCCCGCCTTCTGCGCCACAACCAGTCGTTAATTCTAGTGGACTGATGCCTTCCAGCCAAGATCAAATAAATGCCTTGGCTGCTGAAAATTCTAGATTAATGAACCAATTACAAGTTGAATATGCGCAAAAATTAGCAGTTTTTTCCACCCAAAGCAAAGAAATGCAAGACCAGTTGCAATCACTCAATGCTCGCGTTTCTGGAATAGAAACTCAATTAAATCAATTACTTCAAACCTTAAATAAACAAAATCCGGCTGCTGGACCAAGTAGTTCCAATACCATGGTTCCACCTCCACCAGGTGGTGCCAATGCCATAGCTCCAAGCGCTGCCAATGCCATAGTTCCGATTTCATCGGGAGTAGAGACCAAATTACCCTTCGCTGTCCAGGCTATTATTCCTGGTCGAGCTTGGTTAAAATCTGATAATGGGGATACGCTTACGGTAGCGGAAGGTGATACACTAAAGGGCTATGGTAGGATAACCAAAATTGATCCATACGATGGCACGGTGTTGATTGATACCGGTAGTAAAATGTTAACGCTATCATACGGAGGTTGAAGCGGGAGGTGCGTGTGCTTATGCAAGCTGATAAAAAGTTCCACCTGCGCTTAAATGTTTTGGTAATGTTGGTGCTATCGTCCTTCGCTAGTACCGCCCATGCCGCTTTGCCGAATGCGGCGGATATGCTGGCTAATTTTGCCCAACAAATTCCTGCTTTAATGAATTTGGTGACGGCGATTGGGTTTATCCTCGGTACTGTCTGCATTATCACGGGTATATCAAAACTTAAAACCGTTGGTGAATCTCGGACAATGATGTCCCAAGAAAAAAGTTTATTACAACCCATCGCTTATATTTTTGTCGGAACGGCATTGATTTACTTACCCAGTTCTGTATGGGTTGGTTTAGATACCTTTTGGCAGAACCCAACACCATACGCTTATATTACTCAAACGACCGATCAATGGTCGGAAGCCATTAAAAATTGTTTCATGATTATCCAGCTGGTCGGCACTATCGCTTTTATACGCGGTCTCGTTTTGCTCACTCACGTGGGAGGTCAACAAAGTCAGCAAGGTACATTTGCCCGTGGAATAACACATATCATTGGTGGTATCTTATGTATTAACATCTATCAATTCGTCCAAGTTATCGCTGCGACGTTTGGTATATCGGTTCCATTGTGATGTAGTCTGAGGCTGAGTAGGTTTTATTTTTATAGGAGAGCGTTATGAAAAGCATAGTGTTATTTGCGTTAGCTATTGTTTGTTTTCTCGTCGGGACAGCGGTTTTCGCTGCGTCAGGAACTAATATTGGTGGGGTGGCGTCAAATATTACTGGCAACTTAGGCGCGATTACTAAATTAATTACCGGTGGATCTTATGTAGCTGGTATCGCGTTTGGTGCCGCTGGTATCTTCAAATTTAAAGCGCATAAAGATAACCCAACGCAAGTACCTATCAGCACTGGTATTGTTTATATTTTCCTTTGCGCTGCATTATTCGGTCTACCAACACTCGTGTTAGTTTCAGCCAAAACTGCATTTGGCAGCGGTGTATATTCGGTAGGTTCAAGCGGTGTTTCTAACTTTGGTGTGAACAAACCAACCAGTTAATTAACGTTAGCTGGCAACGTTTCATAGCTAGAGATCATGCATGCATGAGCTTCAACTGGCAGTAAATCTTATCGGCTGGCGTCTGTTTACTCGACGCAAAGAGGATAAAGCATTTCTGCCAGTGGCTAAACGAGTTTACGAGCGCGATGATTACACCTGCCAATATTGCGGTTTCCAAGCCCGCGAATTTCAAGAAATTGTTAATCTCGATGGCAATTACACCAACAACAAATTAAGTAATATGATGGTGGCTTGTTGTTTTTGCACCCAATGCTTATTTTTACAAGCGGTGGGAGTGGATGATATGGGTGGCGGGCAATTAATTTTTTTGCCTGATATGAGCCAAGCGGATTTAAACAGTTTCTGTCACGTGCTTTTTTGTGCGATGGGCAATGGGACAGGTTATCAAGATAGCGCGCAAGCCATCTATCGCAGTCTCAAATTTCGTAGTCAACCGATAGAAAATAAATTCGGTAGCGGTACTAGCAATCCCACTGTTTTTGGGCAAATGATTTTAGAATATCAAACCAAATTTCCCGATCAGAAAATCGAAGAAATTTTAAAAGACATGCGCTTATTACCATCCTATACTAAATTTAAGATACAGCTCGATACTTGGGCTGAAGCGGCTTTGAAAGAACTCGAAGCCGAAGCGGAAAATAAGAGTTCGTCAGGCGACTAGGAAGGAATAAAAATAAAATGAATCCTCGTTCACTATTGGATCCTTTTTTGGATAGTATCGATTCTATCCTTGCTTGGTTTAGTACCGAAATCAAGCAAACAGTGGAATCCTATTGTGATTTAGAAACGGCGGATGATCCAACCACATTGGTGGCGCGCGATGGTTCATTAGTTTCAGTGATTCGTGTTTACGGCGTTACTAAACTCATTGGCCAAGAAGAATTTGATCAAATCCACCAAGGCTTGACTCAAAGCTTGCAAACTGCACTTAAAAGACCAGGACACGTACTGCAAGTTTATTTTAGCCATAATCGCGAAGCGGTGAAACCTGAGATCGAGGAGATACTCACTCCTGCGCGCAATACCGCTAAGCGTCTGCAACTCGAATTAGATGATTTGTTTCAAGAACGCGTGAATTATATTTCGCGTTTTTGCGCACATGAAGAATTATATTTTGTTTTATGGACCCGGCCGTATTCTTTAAGTGCCGAACAACAAAAGCGAGCAGCCAAAGATAAGCTTGCCATGATACGGGAAAACAAAATCCCACCTTTTAAAAACGGGCAAAATCTTATTGCTGCCATACCTGATTTACGCGAAGCGCACGGCTCATTTGTGCGCGCTTTGGTGACAGATTTGAATGCGTTAAGTGTGTTTAGCGAACTTTTAGAAGTGCATGATGCGGCTTATGCTATACGCACTTCTGGCGATCCCGATTTTACCGATAAAAATTGGCGTGCTGTTTTGCCGGGTGATGTTATTCCGGCGCGGCAACTGAGTCCGATGGCTGGCGGGGATTTATCTGGCTTAATGTATCCACCTTTGGCTCGGCAAGTTTTTCCGAGAGACGCCATCGTACAAGATTTGCGGACGGTTCGTGCTGGAGGTCGGCTTTATAGCACCATTTTTATCGATTTATTTCCGCAAGAAATAAAATCTTTTATTCACTTGTTCGCACGCACCTTGCCGACCCATGTTCCTTGGCGTATTTCGTTTTTAATTGAAAGCGGCGGCATGAGTCTCTTAGGGTTTCGCGCGACTATGGCCGCTATCTTAAGCTGGACGGCGCAGCACAATGCATTGATTGATGATGCTGCCAAATTATTGCGTGATATCGAAGTGAACACGGATGATGCGGTAGTGAAATTACAAGTAAGTTTGGCAACGTGGGCGCCCGAAGGTAATCTTAGATTATTGCGAACACGTACTGCCGAATTAGCCAAAGCAGTAGAAGGTTGGGGATCATGCGAAGTGTCAGAAGTTTCCGGCGATGCTTTTGCAGGTCTCGTTTCCAGCATGTTATGTTTTAATGCTAATAGTGTCGCTGTCCCCTCGGTAGCCCCTTTGTCAGATGTAGTGTATATGCTGCCATTCGCCCGTCCCGCCTCTGCTTGGGAATATGGAGCGCTCATGTTGCGCTCGCCAGATGGCAAGCCCTGGCCGTATCAACCTGGCTCCGCTCAGCAAACCACTTGGATTGATTTGATGTACGCTCGCCCAGGTTCCGGTAAATCAGTATTATCCAATGCGATAAATCTTGCGCTATGTTTATCAGGCGGTATCCAACGTTTGCCGCGTATCGCCATCATCGATATAGGTCCTTCCAGCAGTGGATTAATTTCATTACTGAAAGAAGGTTTGCAACCTGCCGATAAACATCTGGTTGCTTATTATCGCTTACGTATGACACCGGATTACTCCATCAATCCATTCGATACCCAATTAGGTTGTCGCCGTCCCTCGCCACAAGAGCGCAGCTTTTTAGTGAACTTCATCACTTTGTTGGCGACGCCACTCGGCGCTGAACGTGCCTATGATGGTATCTCCGATATGGCGGGATTGGTGGTTGATGAAATGTATAAAGAATTGATGGATAGCGGCAAACCCCATCCGTACACCCAAGGCATTGAGCCGCTCGTCGATGATATTTTATCTGAGATCGGGTTTGTATTTGATGAACACACGACTTGGTGGGAAATCACCGATGCATTGTTCCTAGCAGGTTTTCATCACGAAGCGCTGCTCGCCCAACGTTATGCGATGCCCTTGCTGGCGGACGCCGCCGGTATTTGCCGTACCCAAGTGATTGAAGATTTATACGGCCAAGTACGCGCGCCAACCGGCGAACCGTTAATCCAAGCATTTAGCCGCATGATTTCCAGCGCGGTGCGCGAATATCCCATTCTCTCCAGTGTTACCAAGTTTGATATTGGTGATGCCCGTGTGGTGACGCTGGATTTAGATGAAGTGGCCAAGAGTGGCGGCGATGCCGCTGAGCGGCAAACCGCCGTCATGTACATGTTGGCGCGTTATACTTTGGCCAGACATTATTATCTCACCGAAGATGTGTTAGGTGATGTTCCGGAAGCTTATCGTGAATATCATCGCAATCGAGTATCTGAAATTCGCGAAGATGCGAAACGTATTGTTTATGACGAATTTCACCGCACTTCTAAAGCACGTGCGGTGCGCGATCAAGTCATCTTGGATATGCGCGAAGGTAGAAAATGGAATGTGCAAATTGCATTAATTTCACAATCGTTAGATGACTTCGATGCAGTGATGGTCGAGTTCGCGACCTCGATTTTTATTATGGATGCGGGTCCCGAACAAGCCGTGAAACGATCTGCAGAAATATTTGGTTTGAGTGATACGGCCAGAATCGCTTTAAAAACTCGTGTGCATGGTCCGCGTGAGGGTGGCGCCACTTTTCTCGCCCAGTTCGCCACCAAATACGGTATGAATACCCAGTTACTTACGAATACTCTGGGCCCCATTGAACTGTGGTCATTTAGCACCACGGCTGAAGACGCGCGCTTGCGTAATAAACTTTATCAAAAACTCGGCCCCAAAGAAGCACGCCGGGTATTAGCGAATTTATTTCCCTCAGGCTCAGTGAAATCGTTAGTGGAAGCGCGACTTGCTGAAGTCAAAGAAAAAGAGGGTTTTATTCAAGAAGATTCTAAGTT
>Ga0207159_1081_pt1 | contig 23694 bp, 12 predicted proteins | sample Alteio_BWMinHeat_23_FD_153511 | JGI IMG/M metagenome (GOLD analysis project Ga0207159, IMG submission 153511) | Enriched cells from forest soil in Barre Woods Harvard Forest LTER site, Petersham, Massachusetts, United States -... | ecosystem: Environmental > Terrestrial > Soil > Temperate forest >... | reverse complement strand
CCGAATCTCAGTCATGAGCTAGCCGCCTATATGCGTAGTTATAGTCTATTGCGCTGTATCATCATTCTTCTGGGCTTCAGCTTCGAAGCCTCATTCATCACGAGATTGTGGGTCATCGCCTGATAGTTCTGGATCTGTCGTTCAGGGGAGTTCAGCCCATTTTTATCTTGGGATTCTTCAACCAAATTCTGGTACATCTCATGGAATTTGGGAGGCTTGAATCCAAGGGTAGCCCCTAAAGTCGCTTCTTTCATTTCCAACATTTTGGATAAATCAAAGTACTTTTCTACCAATTTGGGCTTGGTCACATCATCTTCTAATGCGAGCTTGACATTCATTTCGGCAATGGCTTGTGTGGCTTTGCCCTGCTGTCTAACCATTTTTTCTAACGAGGCTTTGCAATGTTTATAGTCTTCGAGCCGAGCTTTGGTCAGAATCACTTGTCTCTCTTGAGCGTTAATTCGGCTATCGAAGTCTTTGATATTTTTATCAAGATCCTCTTCCTTGGCGTCAAGGCTCTTTCTTACTGTTGCCAACCTTGTATCTAGTCTATTTAAAGTCTCAGAGAGCTCAGAATCATCCGTACGGGGTGTTTCTAGTGGTTTGTACCCACTCTTTAGATTCTCCTCTAGAGCCTGATAGGTTTTTTTGAGTTTCTGGAGGCTCTCTTGTTGATCTGAGGTCAGACTAAACCTGTCTTTCACCAGTGACATGGAGATATGAAAATCGTATAACTCATTGGTGAAGGGTGTCTTGGATGCTATCGCATCATTGATTTGAGTGATCTTATTCTGAGCATTTAACAATACCAGTTTATCTTGGAGATAGTCTAGGCACCTATCTGGATTCTCTAATTTAATATCGAAGACTCCTTTGTAGGAATCCTGGATGCTATCTTCAATTTCCTTAATGAATTTATCGACTTGATATTTTTGCCCAGTCCAATTTTTTTGCAAAACACCTCCTATATAATCATGAACACGTTCTTCAGTTTGTCCAACAAAACCTTCGGCTTCCTTTATGACGATGGAGAGCTCTTCTCCGTAAACCTCTTTTAAGAGAGCAAGAACTGTGTCAACTGGAGTCTCCTTCGTGCGTGAAGCTAACATCTCCGTCAATCTTTGAGCAGGAGAGCCCTCAGCTAGGCTGTCGATCTTTTTCTGAAGCTTTTTTTTCAGTTCGGCAAGAGCCTTTTCAGGATCATTACCATTTTTCATCAACACTTTCTGCAAGGCGGCATCGACACCTATTGCTACTCCAGCAAGGTCTTTATCAATGACCTGTCGGTAAGTTTCAAATCTCTGATATTCCTTCTTATTTTCCTTTAGGAGATCTGTAATGCCTTCTATGATCTTATCTGTATCATAATAGTGGGAGCCATCCTCCTCAGAGATAAGATTACTCTGTAAGATTGCTTTTATCTCAGCATATTTTCCAACTCCATCATAGATGCTGGGAAAATGTCCATAAATGGCATACAACTTTCTCTTGATTTCATCCGCGAGGGATTGAATATTGTCAGTAGGAGCCTCTTTAATGACCGTCCTGAGGATTTCATCAGAATTTCGGATGTTAGCAATATCTTCACTTAACACGGCATCAAATACAGAACGCTCTTTCTTCCCAACCTCCGCCAATTTTGAGGTCAAAACCTCAACTTCACCTTTAACACCTTCTAGGGTCTTTTTGAGACCGGCTTCATCGGTGTAGGCAATTTCAGAAGCCTCTTTTTTGAAGAGAGCATCTAACTTCTTCTTCAACTGGTTCACTGGCTCTTCGTACAATTTCCGCGCCTTCGTAATATCCACATTAAGGACGACAAGATTTTTCTTTTTATCAGCTTTCAAATTCTTCAGAGCAACTTCTTGCTCCTTGAGTTCAATTTGAGTCTTCGTGATGTCATCCTCGATCATCTTTTGAGCGACCGGTAGGATGCTCTGTTCTTCTACAGGTTTTTCTAGAGCTTTTTTCAGGTAACCGTGAATATTGGGTCGAATGGAGATCTTCGATCCACTCAGATCCATTTCAATATCCCCATTCGCCCCTTTAGAAATCGATAAAGGAATTTGGCGAGGATCTTCGCCAGCAAAACCCCACTCATTAAATTTCAGGAGGCCTCTAATCTCTGAATTGGCCTTATCGAGAACAAGATGAGGATTTAATTCACTTCCAGTCACAATCCCTTTGAGTTGTTCTTCAACTTCTTGTAACGATGAGATTTTGGCGGCTGCGAATTTCTGGCTTGCAAACATCAGCTTCAAACCACCCTCCTTCAGAAGGGTTTCCCGGGGGACGTCTGGACCTGCAACTGAGGACCAAGACGAGTCCGAAGCATCTCGCACATCAAAAAGGGCATAGTCAGGATATTGGCTTTGGTTGGCTTTAAAAAGGCTTGCCTCCTCCTGGTCAATTAAGATGACACGAGGGTCTGCCGAGCCATTGTAGAGGAAAAAGCGGACGGGTGGGATCGGATCATCCGATTTCTTCAATTCCATTTGTTTCTTCTTAAAGGCAGGGCTGCAGGCCACGGAATCGGTCTCTTTTAATAGTGTTTGGAGGTGGGGCATCTCATGTGCCAACATATTGTCTTTCCTGCCGATAAACTCCAAAGTTGGCTTTGGATAGTCTTTATCAGGAATACCGAATCCATGCACGGCCCTATCTTCATCTTTAGCGACATGAGCGAATGCGTGAGCTTGAGCCTGTGCCTGAGCTTGGGCCTGTGCCTGGGCTTGAGCTTTGGCTTGTGCTTGCACTTGAACTTGCGCCTGAACAATGGTTTGTGTGGATTTCTGTTGGACTAGAAACTTCTCAGGAAGTTGGTCCCTTCTCTTCTGGGCAATCCTATCAGCTTGTTCTCTATAAGGTGCTAGGGCCTTGGAATCTGTATCAACCTTAATTGTCATCTGCACTTTAGCTAAATCCACGGTTTCAAAGACTTTGCGAAGATTGATATCAAATGCAGATCGCAGCTCTTTGAGATAGGTGTCCCTATCTGTTTCAGCGATGACCTGTCCATATTTGCTGCTGAGAGTTTCATCTGACTTTTGAATAAAGTTGCTGATGGCATCTAGCTTCTTCAAGAAGTCGTTAAATTGATTAATCTGATCCTGCGCGGGTTTGCCTTCCTCCTTTTCATAGAGAGCTTTGAGGACCTTTGCTTCCTGCTGCAAGACGGCATTTTTGATAATAGAGTCAAACTCTTTCTTGATGATGCCTGGGAGATCTTCGGCTCCACCTGCTATTTCTTGTTGGCGCAACCAAAGAGCGATATCGGCTCCCGACATCGTCTTATTCGTGAGACTGAGGTCTTTTAGCACTACCTCTTGTCCTTTTGGAGTTGCAGCCACACTAAAACTTTGACCAGGGGTATCGGCCAATTTTCTATCGCGCATAATCGCTTGTTTATAAGGGTTATTCTCTAAACTTTCATCGAAGGTTAAGATATTATGGGATCCTATTTTCCTTGGAATGTCAGCCCCGCGCGTATGGTCTTGGTCGTAGTATTCAAAATAGATTCCTTCCTCATCAGAGGCCTTACGATGGGCATCTGTATAAGGAACATCTTCGGAACCCCCATGTCCATCCGATTGCTTGACCTTCAAAGTATTAGAGATGCTGTCAAAGAAGATAATCCCCTTGAGGTCAGGCTTCTTATCTGTGATGGGATGATTAATCAACTTTTCATACAGCATTTCTGCGACCCGATTGTTGTTCACTTTTAACAAACCAACCACGTCCTCTAGGGCTCGTGTCTCCTTCCTGGATAGCGTCATAATCATCTGATTCAATAAGGCATCTGTGAAATCATCAGCAGTCTTATGTTCCAGGGCATTAATATCGAGTGTCTTGACCTCTTGACTGTTTTCTCGACCCATGATTCCAATCGTCATATTCCCGTCAGAAGCTGGATCCCTCCTGACAGTTTTGAACCATGAGGAGGTATCTCCAGAGGTTCCAGAGAAGGCGATCCACTCATCATCGACACTTCCCTGTTCATTACGATCGCTATTGGCTTTTCCTGTGTCGAATTTAACTTGTTTGGCGACGACACAGCGTCCCAGCACCTGCTTGACAACGGCAAGATCCTGTCTCGATAATGTGTTAAAGAGCTCTTGACGGCGCTCTTTTCGCACTAGGACATCTTCGACATCCCCAATCTTTTTCATCTTAGCCAATAGTTTCTGCTGATCTGGCGTGACGAAGAGGTGCTCTATACCTCCTTCCCGGATTGCATCGATCAGGAAGCTGCAATGAGGATCGTCTTCGATAGCCGTGGTGGGATCTTGATAGTACCGCAGAGTAGCAATTGCAGCGACTTCAACATTATCGAACTGAGATCCTCTGGGCTTAGGTGTATTAGCCGCAGTGTAAGGTACGGAAATGAGAAGGGGAGGCTTGAGTGGAGGCTCCATCCTTGGGTTCATGATGTTATAATCATAGCTACGTGTCCCATCGGTATTTACCTCAAACCATACTCCAAAATCTGTAGACGGCTTCTTGACAGTGATCACCTCAAATAGATGTGGATCAGTTAAAACAGCCCGACATATATACAGTTCGCCTGCTTTATCCATTGGAAACTCTTTCGGCATCGGCTTGTCCAAATGGGTGATATAGTCTAAGATCTGATTTCTGTTCTCTTTTATCCCAAAGGCATCTAATAGATCGTTCGCAACCGTAGCCCTATTAGGATTTTTTGTGACAACCTCCATGATCTTCTCTAGGGGCAAGATTTCATTAGAGTCAATCTCTCGCTTTTCCCCTGTGGTATAGTTGACATCGGTTCCATTAGGATCCTGAGTGGCATCAAGCTCATCGAACGTTGTCAGGGTGCGCGTAGAACGAATCTCTCCTAGATAGTAGAGACACTCCATAAGGGCCGACCGCTGATCGGGATCTTTTGTCTGATCGAGCATGGCATTAAAGATTTTTTGCTGGTTTTCGATCGCATTGCGGACATGAGGAGCCTGGACTAATAGATGTTTATGGATCTGGACATCTTGATAAAAACTCAAACGCTTCTTCAAGTCGGCAGCGGCATCATGCAGAGCCTGCAATCTTAAGCTCTTGCCATCGGTCCCCTTCTCCAGCTCCCCAGGGATCTGATAGCGGCTAAAATCGTCTTTGAAGGCTCGTTTGCCTACAATGTTTCTCAAGGGCTGTGAGATGTCGCCAGTATTCTTCTCTAAGAGGGCTGAAGGGACAACGAGGCGAACTAAGGTTTTGCCATCGCTCCTTGCCAATGCGATCAGTGGGATTAAGGCGGTCTTACCAAATCCCATCGTCGCCTGAGCGGCATCAATTTTATCAGGATCAAGGTGATCCGAGATCAGAAGACCTCTAAAGACATCCGTTTGTTGCATGTGGCATCGGAAGGTGAAGTCCTCTTCAAAAAGAAGGAATGCTTTGACGATTTTCTGCTCTTCGGCTAGCGTCTGAGGTTTTATAGCCTTAAGTTGCTTCTCCGTCGGCATCAGTTTGCTTAAATCGTAGTTACGTCGTGTATGCAGCAGGACCAAGGCTCCTGACACATCCCCTCTCTTCAATTTATTTTGAACGTTATCGAGATGCTGGCTTTCTGTTTTGTAGCATAACATCCGGGTTAAGCCATTCTGTAAACTTGCTGCCAATTGGGCTCTTTCTTCAGGGGTTTTCCCTGGCAAATAGGGGATGATTTCACTATAGTCGTCAGCCAGATATGCGCTTTTGAGATCGCTTAAACTCAGTTTTGCTTTATCCAAGAGCTCCTGAACTCCGTTGCCGGCATCAAGCGCCTCTAATTGCAGCTCCTTCTGCTTCGTTTCAACGGACTGTTGCAACCCCTTGAGCTCTTTTGGGTCTTTTAAGCTATACTCTCCACCATTAAGGGCGGCTTGGTAGAAATACTGATTGAGTCTCTCCGACATCATGCTAATCTGATCCGATGTAAAATGGCCTTCTCCTAGGTAAGTTCTGAGAAGGTTAGTAGAAAACTCGCTGGGATGTTTTGTCAGCTGCCATCGTTGGACTCCTCCCACCGTGATGGGTACAATCCATCTAGCCTTATCTTTTAACCAGTTGAAGAGACCCTTCATATCTTGAGGGGAGAGATCACAAATCCCATTTTTATCTCCAGAAACGCGGAACAGCTGCATGAGGTTCTTCTCATCAAAGAGTCCGAAGTTCTTGTAATAGAAACCTGCCTCTTGGGCTTCGATCTCATCCTGACTCGACTGACTTCCTTTTAAGGCTTTCAAATCCTTCATCAACTTGATTTGGGTTGGTGTGAGGTTCTTCTGGACATCTTTCCTTGCATAGTTCACACGATCTGCAATGCCGATCTGATCGATGGGCCTCTCCTTGATGTTGGCGATCAAATTCAGGGGTTCGAGTTTGAGCTTTTCACTCTTTAGGGGAGGGGAGTATAGGGCTTTCAGCTGATCGGTGACGGCGAATTCACAAGCCACACCTCTCCATGCATCTTGGAGGGGTTTGATAGCGGCTTCTCCTTTTAGGAGATCTTTCAGGACCGCTGACTGTTTTAAAACTTCGGTTTTGGTCTTCTCAAATCCCGTGGCATCCCATTGAGGTTGTTTGCCACGTAAGACAGCCTCTCGGGACAGCTGATAATGCTTAAGATGTATGAGGTCTAACAGTAAGATTATTTCTTTATCTTGCACAGTATGTGAGGGTTTATCCATAAATTGCTTCCGCAAGAGCATCAGGTCTTTCTCTTCTTTAATGGATAATGGGTTCTCTATAGAGAGTGACTGGAGAAGGTCAAGGATATAACCTGTTTTGTCTGTATTGAATCCTGCCATCTGGAACGATGCTGAGAGCGATGTCGCCTGAAGTTGTTCTCCCGAACTTATCTTATAAGAGAAATAGGGAGGTAACTTCAGACGGAGGGCATCAAAATCTTTACCCGCTTGTTGCAGACCATTCTGAGCCTCTTGGAGCTCTTGCCAGTTTTTGGCGATCGTTTCAGGATCTAGTGATAATTGTGAAACGTAGATGGCTTTCTTCTCATTGACAATCTTCAAAGCAGCCCCATAACGGTCTCTTGCTTCTATCAAGGCTTCACTATCGCTGTCTTTGCCCCTGACAAGGAAGACTTTCTTTTGGATCTCCACCTTCTTTGCCTCTAAGGATCCGATCTCAACACCCAGTTTCCTGATCTCCTCTGTTCTAAATAGTGTCGTATGCTCTTTGGTAGGAACGTGTCGATCCAGTTCATCTTGTAGGACGCGAATCTTCTCCCTTGCTTTCACAATTGTCTCGTCGATCGATTTAACCTTTGCCTTCTCGTCAGAGGAGACATCCTTGGCAAGGATCAGGCCCACACTCTCTTCATCGTAGACCCTCATTCCATCAAAAGGACCGCCTTCACATCTCCATCCGATTTGGTCATCAAACACCTTCATCCCTAGGCTAGGAATCCAATACCCATTTTTAAGCTCCAAAACTTCACCTAAGGAGACCACCTTCTGCAGTTTACTTAAGAGGGCATCCTTCTTATCCTTAGAAACCACTTGATAGATTTCTGAGTCTGTCACAACCTTCCAAGCTTCTCCTTTTGTCGGAGCGATTAACTTGACGATCTCGTTGCCTTCATGATCAAAACCGTGGATATTCTGATCCTTATCTAACCAGTATTGGTTGACTCCTAATCGATCTCTCACAGCTTCTGGCAGCTCCTGAATCTGGTCAAAGGTGAGATATTGCATCATCTGAGATGTCTCTCCAACCCGCATTCTTCTTTGAATGACGACATTTCCTTCTTTCTCACCGATGATAACCTCAGGAATTCCATCCTCAGAGTATACGAAGGCATTGCCGATGTTTTGGTAGGGTCGATCCTGTAAGTCCAAGAGCTGAATGCGGTAGTCGGCTTTAATAGTCGCAGATAGTGCCTCAGAGCGGCTATTGCCCTTGTACAAGAGTCCATGTTGGATGTCCCAATTCAGTTGCTGAGGTCCTCGAATCGATACAAAGCCCTCCACATCGTGAGCTTTCATCGCATTAGGCTGCGAAAGATCGATATGATCGCCATCCACCTTTTCATCTACAAAATACTGTTTGAGTTTAGATTGCAAAGCTAGATTCCCACCATTGGCACCCATATTGCGAGCCCAGGCCCCAAGTGCATCGTCTACCCTCCGCATCTCACAGGCTGCCCCACCAAGCTCTCGTTTATATTCAAAGCTGTTTTCCAATTCATGCTTCGTCGTCTCTGACGTCTGTGCCATCAAAGACTCATAGGAGAGCCGCGCACAAGCGATCTCAGCAAACAGATCGTTCAGCAAAGCTTGGTCTGGTTTACCTTTGGCTAGCTCTGTTCCGAGTTTACCTGCGACTCTGCGAATCACAAGGGCAAATCCAAAGAGGCGATCCAACCCCTCACCGCTCGCTTTATTAGTTAAACTATCGAGGTATTTTTCAACATCGGCCGACTCTTTCTTCTCGGCAATTCCAAGCTGTTCTTTGATCTGCTTCAAAAAGACTCCTGTAGGGATCTTCAAAGAGGCCTGTTTCAGGTTCGGGGAGGCGCTCATGCCAATGGCTTTATACAACCACTCCTGAATCTCCTTTTTCTCTGTAGAGGAGGCCGTTCTATAGGCCTCTCCAATGACCCTCTCGAAGAATTCTCTCCCCTCGATGCTCCCAAGCTTTTCTTTGCTTACAATGTCATCCCAATCGTTAACAGGATAGTACTTCAGGAGATGGTGGGTGATCAGTTCCGTGCCGGATCTTAGCTCAAATCGATCGGACAACTCCCTGAGCTTATCCGGATTATTCAAAGTCTTTCCATAGTGGTGAAGGGAGTCTTGAATGGCCGCGGCACCCTGATGAAGAGCTTCCAATCCCACAGGGGACTGAATAATGGCCGTTTGCACTTGGCTTATTCTTTCCATGAAGGCTGGGACTGGGATATTGACGTCATCTCCAAGTTTCATTCGATCCAGTGCTTCCACTAATGCTGGAGAAGGTTCTGGAATCAAGCGCTCCCACTGCCTAGCGATATTGTAGAATGACTTGCTAACCTTGATTTCGCCTCCTCTGTCAGCTTGAAGCAAGCTTAAAAGGAGCAGACCGCTTAGGAGTTCCGCACGTTCGCTGTTGTCGATTTTTTTCAGAACTTCATCAAGTTTTGTTTCTCCTTCCTTGGTATATTGGTTGAGGAGTGCTTCCGCTAACGTATTTAATGTCTTGTCCGTTGGCTTTGCCTCTGGATAGCTTGAGAGTGTCTGCACCGCTTCTCCCACAAATTTTAAGATGCGTTCTTGTCGGCTATCAAGCCCCTTATGCTGAATCAGTTTCTCTAAATGCACCATGACATCGTTTTCATAATTCTGAAGGGCCTTTTTCTTCGGTATAGTTTTATCAACGATAGGGGAGGGGTTATCTCGGAGAAATTGAATTGTACTCAGAAGAGCGAGCCCTTCTGCACTAAATGAAGTGTTAAATTTGGCATCGACACCCGAAAAGAGTTGCCCTTTTGCAATTTCTGTCGTTTTGAATTCGGACCGTGTAATCGGAGGTTTTGTTTCCCCGACTTCCAGAGGGGATTTGATATACCCTTTTTGAGTTCGAAGCTGTTTCCAAGCTCCCATTCCTTTGACAATGAAAGCTTTTTTAGCCGAAAGCTCCTCTTCGATTTTCTTTTCATCGGGTTTCAGGCTTTGGGCTATCTCCTTGGTCATTTCGATGGGGAATCCTAACACTTCGAAATCCTTAGGATTTATCCCCGTCTTTTCTTTCATCCATGTCGAGAACTGCTTGCTAAAGGCAGGAAGATATTCCTCAACGCTCTGTCCCTTAAATTGGGCAAAGAACTCAGGCTGCTCTCGCCTTACCCAGACATGTGCCAAATCCGATAGCCACTGCTCTTTGAGCCCTTTCCACATCTCAGGTTGATCTTTTGGATTAAAGGCTTCAAGTAATTCTCTGATATTCTCTAGGCTTGAGGCCTCACCGACAGCCTCTGCCATCTTCCAGAAATTGTTTTCGAAGTGGGGGGACAGAGGTCCTTTGCCCTTGATTTTCGACCGCTGTTCGTTAGCAAGATTGACCAACAGCTGATCAAAATATTGATCCATAATCCCGTTAAGATACTGCTTGGAGATGTTTTGTATCTCCGCTGTCGTCGACTGTGGAGGGGGAGCTCCCTTCATTTTTGATTTGTGATCGCGGGTATCCGCTTTCGAAACATCAAGCATCAAACGAAATTCTGGGAATTTTTTCATCTCACTGCGAATTGCCGTTTTAGCCTTTGAATGTAAGTTGCCCACCATCTGGTTGTAGGCCTCGACTTCGCTAGCTTTGACGAGATCCTCACGGACGTTAGCCTTATTCATCCAGTCCTCGGTGCGTTCATGAATCATGATGAAACGCTGTCCCAAGATCCGTATATCAACCTGTTCCGTTTTCTCCGATTTCCATCGATTTTTCAGACCGAGGATTCCGGATTTACCCTCTTTCGTGCCCAGATCTTCAATGACCCCATCTTTCGCCAGCTTCATCTGCCTGAGACAACCATCGAGAGAATCTCTTTCCAGAAGTAAGCTCTCTTCGCGGCTCTTTAAGCGTCCCTGTTCACGATGCATTGAACTGGCCTTGGGAATTTCCTTTTTCACTTCTGTCAGTTCCTGGTCGACCTGAATCAGCCGTGCTTCTCCCTCTGTGATCTGCCCCTCAATCCTCTCGAGCTGATCATTCAGCTTCTCTTCTGTCTCTTGAAGGAGTTGAATTTGCTTATCCTTCATGACCCCTTTTTGGACTTCAAAGGTAGTATGAAATAACGCTTTCGTTGACTTAGGCATGTTCGGCGAGTCATACAAATACTGTAAGTTTTCGATCACTTCAGGGATCACCAACGCCTCTTTATTATCGAGGAGCAGCTGTAGGTACGCTGCCTTATCGATCTCTTTGCGAACGCCATTCAGATTAATTTCAACCTTCCTCATTTCCTTACGCGAGGAATCAAATCGATTGACAATGGTGATCTCTTTTAAATCTTGGATCGAAAGGGGTGCCGCCTGCACTTCGGATAGGGTTGCTTTTGGAAGGATTGTCGGATCTTTCTCCTTGACTGCCAATCTTCTATTCACTTTTAGCGTCTGAATATTATGATTGAAGAGCTTTACAACATTCCTATAAGCCTCTAGATTTTCTATCTTGTCATCCCCAGGAATTTTGGTTAGCTTTGATAGAAATACACTTGCTTCTTTGATTTCATCGGGTGTGAGAATCATCTTCTCCATCTCTGTGAGCTCCTCAAACTCGGCTCCTGTCAGCACTCCCGATTCTTTTCCTAGTTTCAAAAACTCCTTCAAGGACCAATCATTAGAAAAAAGCTGGAACTTCTTAAAGAGACCAGCCCCCATATCTTCAATTTGATTTGTTTCCAATCTCTTAGCATAACAGAGCGTTTCAACAGGGGCCTGCAAGGTGGGAACAAACTTGGCTGTATCAGGAGAAATCGATAAAAATGCTTCTAGGGTGCGGTCCCATTTTCTGTCGGAAACTGAGAGGAGGTTAAGTTTAGCTTTTAGATTGAGAAAGTAGCGGGGGATAGCACTGCTTTCTTTGGCTTGTTCTTTGACCTTGACAACCCTTCTTTGGCTCTCTTCAAATTCCTCGCGAAACTGTTCTCCACCTGCCCTGCCGAGAAGTCCTTTAAAGTAATCTTGCCCTTTGATGTAGAGTTTATTTTCTGGGACTGTCAATTCCAGGGTCATCTTATGAGGACTTCCTGTGATGTAGGCGGCCAGGGCTTTGAATTTTCCCAGGATCGAGGTTTCGGCCTGAATGCGGCTCTCCAATCCCCCAATCGTATCGTGCATGCTGATCTTAAATTGGTTATCTTCAGTCTTTTTGACACTCAGTCTCATTCCGTGCCTATAATGGACCATATCGAAATAGAGGGATTCTCCAGGTTTCAATTCACTACATGCTTTAACCATTTTCTGGGATAAGACTTCGGTTCCTGCCTTGAACTTCGTCTGATAGGCTTCAAAATTTGCTTCTGATTTTTTATTATATTTTTCTACATAGGCATTATAATCCGCTGGAGTCTTATCCAAACTCTTATTGAATTGTTCAAAGCTCATCGGAGGGGGTAATAAGTCTTTCTTTAGAGGCTGTAATCCATGCCATGCAAAGTTGAAATCTTCGCTGCGTCTCAAGCTACAACGATAACTATCCAATTTATCAATATCCTCATCTGTCAATTTGTTTACTGATTTCAACTCTGCTCTTCGCTTAGGGGTGACTTCTCCTGCTCCTAGGATGTTATTCAAAATCTGCGCTTCAGCAACCGTGGTTAATATCGCCTTTCCTCCAGAACTGAAGGGGCCTCCAGGTGGTATTTCTTCAATCCCATTAGCATACACTGTCTCTGCTATGGACAATCCCATTAGATTTTCTACCCGTGTTTGTGTCTCTGTCTTTAAAAGACTGCCCGTTACCTTAGAGTCTTCTTTCCCTTTCTCGACAAGACCCTTCATCTTTTCCTCGATATCCGGAGTAGGGAAAATCGTTCTTAATATCTGATCTCTCGGCATATGGGCCCAATCAGGCTCTTGACCTTTCCCTAACTGCTTGATCTTATGCTTTGAGGCATAAGTCGCAATATCTGCAGTTCCTATCGATCGGAAGAATTCCCCGAGCGGGGCAAAAACCGTCGCAACTGCATTCCAGACTCTGACAACGAGCTCCCACAGTTTTTGCATGGATGGGAGTTTAAGTGGAGTAATCGCCCTCTGCGATAAGGGGGCCTTCTCTGCGAGACTGGGTTTAGCAATGCTGCTTCTTGCAATCGAGATCGCCTTGGTAAGACCTTCATGGTCCTCTTTTTCTGTGAGTTTCAAGCTTTTGTTGACTCTACCTTCTAAGATATCTGAAACTTGCTTTGCTTGAGCCGACCCAACCTTCGTCATCTCATCGTAACAAGCCTTGAGCTGCTTGGGAGTTAACATATTAAAAAACTCATCCCGCTCTTTAGGAGTATGATTGAGGATATCGTCGATAAATTCTTGATCCAACAATTTGTAGGCTGTTTTAAGGATCTTTTCAAAAGCAGATGTCTTTTGTTTGCTCACTTTCAAATCAATAGGCTTTTTGCTCCCTTTCACATCTAATTTAGTGATCGCTTTGCCTAACGCTTTAATTTTTTTGTCTAGGAATGCTTTGAGAACTTTATTATCTTTTTTCTTACCAACTAACTGCTCTTCTAAAATCTGTAAGTCACTCTCCTCCATATTTTCGAGCAGATATTCGAGTTCCTCAGCGCTAAGAAACTCAAGGACTTTGCCAAGATCTTGTGGAGCAGAAGGTTGAATAGAAGGTTGTTTTGATGATTCTATTTGGTTATAATTCATAATTAAAACCTAACTAAGTATAGAGTTTTTATACTACAGTTTTATTATACCATAGCATAATTATTTTTTACTATCTTTCATTGTTTCATTCTATGTAGTGCAAAAACAGTGCCAAATAAATCGGAAGGCGGCGCATAGCGCCGCACTCCATGGAGCTCGCAAGCTCGCTCAACGCTTCGCGCCATACCAGAAATTTATGCGTAAAGCTATTGCGCCGCCTTCACAAGCTTCGTCACTGTCTTGATCTTTTTTGACATACCTGATATGGTCTCACCATGTTGTTCAGAATGGGACTTGTCTTAATATTACTCGCTGGATGTGGTCCTAGCTCTTCTGAGGACTTCAAGGAGCAGGGGAAAACCCTGTCTCGTCACCTCCTCGCTGAATTGCAATCCATCCATTCCCGCGATGAGCTCACGAAAGCTACTCCTCGATTTCAAATGATCTTCGATGAGATGGTTTCAGTGATGATCGCCACACGTGAATTTGCCGAAAAGCATCCTAAATCAGAAATGACCGAATTAAATGATGAAGATCATCATCAGAGTGAAGAACTTCGCTTTGAACTCAACCGCATTTACAAAATAGATGGTTGCCGTGAAATAATCGAAAAGTCACAGAGGCAGCCTCTCCAAAGGCTCGATATCTATGAAAAAAGACGAGAAAAGAAAAGAATGAGGTTTTGATTGAGAGTATATTGGACTTGTATTAAACTAAAAAACTTCGCCGGGGACCTCATGGAATAGGCTAGTTCGAACCAGGTCAGGACAGGAATGTAGCAGCCTTAAGAGCGATGCAGATGCCTTGAGATAATCTCCGGCTTTTTTCTCTAAAAATCACCACTGAGCCAGTGAGATCACTGAGATAATATGAGAAATATGAGTAGGTTATACTACTAAGCGCCGAATCCCATGTTTTAGCAGTTTTACGTTAAAATTGATCAGTAGACCTCTGCCTCCACCAACCTGCTTGAGATAGGATAAAAGCTGGGCTTCATGAACTGGCAGAAGCTCTGAGACTGCCTTGATTTCGACGATCACCTGATCCTCTACAACTAAATCCAGGCGATATCCTGCATCTAATTTGATACCCTTATAAAAAATTGGAATTGCCTTTTGCCTTTCTACTTTCAGGTTGTTTAAGGCAAGTTCGTGACATAAACAAGTTTCATAGGTAGACTCCAATAGTCCTGGACCAAGCTCACTATGAACGTGAATGGCTGCTCCAATGATTTGCTCTGTTAAGGTGTCGTTCTCGATACGTTTTTCAGTTTGTTGCATACATCCTCTCGGAAATTTTAGCTAAACTTGCTCTGGAAGTTCTAATACTTTTCTCCCTTTCTCAATCTATCTCACTGATCTCAGTGGCTCAGTGGTGAATTGGGAACCCGCTATTCCCAGATCTGCTTTTTTCCAGGCCGGACAATAGGCTGTTCATCGGGGTCCGGGACCACCAAAGGCCTCCGTTTCCCAATAAAAATGACATGGCTGATGCCGCTCTCATCCGACAGAAATTTACAAACCTGTTCCAGACATAACAGCACTGGTTTACTGTTCTTAAGGGTTGATAAAATCCATTGACAGGGATATCGAATAGGGGCCCAAATCCAAAACAAGAGGGGAGTCGAATTCATCCAAAACCAAGAGCGATTCAAACCCTTTCGCGCATCCAGTTCTTTCTTTCGAAGCTTCTGATCCTTCCACATTTTAACGAATGTGGAGGGTGCTTCAAGCGTATTTGTCAATTTGATATAAAGAGCATGATAGCTTGGTGTCACTCCGTTGATCAAAAATTCTGTTTGAGCCATTTCTATAAACTGTTCGACGCCCCCATCGGTGCTAATGTCAATGGGAGTAGAACAGAGTACATGCCCCTCAGGCTTCACCAAACGCGATAACTCAGAAAAAAAGAGTCGATAATCCTGTAAAGGAAGATAGGCAATCACATCTGTTCCAATCACAATGTCATACCCATTGTCTGGAAGGGATGTGAGCGGAAGGGTATCCTGTTTGGCTACAATTCGGGTCATATCCTCCTCACGCAGCTTCTTCAGGGCATTCTGTGCGATGTCGACAGCTTCGACTTGGGCAGCGCCGCCATCCCGTACCTTCCTCGAGAATACCCCTGCAGCACAGCCAAGATCGACAACGCATTTGTCTCTGGGGTGGGCATGCGCTAATAGAAGGTCCCAGGTGCGGTCAAGGCGTTCCCTCTCCATACAGTTGCGTAAGGGGTTAAACTGTTCCGGATCCACCAACCAGAGACGTTCAAATTTGGCTTCGAGCTCTTTTTTTACCGCGAGGCGCGAAGAAAAATGGGGCTTTTGTGTATAATGAGTCGGGTTGGTGTTGTCTGCTGTATAGGTTTCAAAGGGAAGCTTTGTCATTTTACACCTAACTTTAAAAAAACCCAGTTTTTTTTAGAAAAGCCCAGTCTAAAAAATTTATTGATTACCGTCTATGTTGTCGCATGAAGAATTCGTTACTTTGTTGGTCAAACATCTCCAATTGTTTGGAATCACCTTCGTCGTGACGCTCCTTATCAGTGGCTTATCTTGGCGCCAAGGCTTCTTCCAAAAGCTCACGTTGCATTCTGGACCCATCCGGGGAGAGGGGGTCATCATGGCTTTCCTGATCTTCATCCTCACTCAAGCTGTTGTGGTCCCATTTTTCGTTTCTCTTTTCCTTGCCCTGCAATTTGGGTCAGCTTATGAATCGATGATTCCCGCCTATCGAGGCTGGATCGATCTGCTGGGGATCATCGGAAGCTTCCTTGCACTCGGCGTTGTGTTTTTTCGGCTTTCACCTGTTGAACGACTCTATATTTGGGGCGATGCAAAATCACCGATTTCTCCACTTAGAGTAGGAATGGCGTCATTGGTGATCATCTACCCTTTTGTCCAGTGTATCGGGCAACTTGTTTCGATTATTGTTCTTCTCCTGTTCCGTCAGGCTCAGATCGATCAGGTCGCTGTGGAGCGTCTCAAAGACGTCCAAACAGACCCAGTGCTATTCATAACAACTTTTATTTTAATCATCACACTCGTTCCGTGTATTGAAGAGCTGCTGTTTAGAGGGTTCTTGCAATCGTGGCTGCGGATGAAACTCAAGAGTCCTGCCAAGGCCATCGCTATTGCCTCATTGATTTTTGCCCTATTCCACTATTCTCCCTCGCAAGGGATTACTAATATTGAACTCTTGATCTCACTCTATATTCTGTCCTGTTTTCTAGGGTATCTGTATGAGAAGACCAGATCTTTATGGGCTTCGATTGGATTACACGCAACGTTCAATGCGGTAAGCGCTATTCTGATCCTTTTTGAGTAACTTCTTTATATATTATTCATACTATCTTTATCATTGGTATATTTACTCTGAATTATAATCATGACAAAATTAAGAGGATTACAATATGATACCACCAGTAAATACATATCAAATCGAGGAAGAACGCTTTAGTGTTAAGGCGAAGAATTTCTGCAGAAAGATTGCCATCGCAACGGGGATAGGCTCCATAACCACCGCCATTTTCTCCGCGTTTCTATTGACCTCAGATCAGCCTTCCCGCAGGGCACAGGGCGAACGTTGGGCTAATGTTTTTATCGCTTTCGAGGCGCTGTTAATCGTGTCTCTGGTCGCATTAGCTATTTTCACGATAATCTCTATGATGTCTTAAAAGCAATCACAATTTTCCCTGTGATAAATGTGAAAGTCTTCACAATTTATACAGGGAATATTGTGAAAAATTAGACTTCTTGATATTCAAAGGCTGTTGATACTATCTTGAAAGGGCATAAAAAGTTCGGAAGAGGTAGGATTCGAACCCACGGTCGGGGGCTGCCCGACTTCTGTTTTCAAGACAGACGCATTCGGCCACTCTGCCACTCTTCCAGATAGAGAGAGGATAATTTGCTCAGTTAAATTCCGTCAAGCAATTTTAAGACGGCTCGCTCATGAGCGAGCTTGCGAGCTCCTTGGAGTGCGGCGCTATCCGCCGCCTTCTATTCAACGTCTCTAGAGGAAGGTTCGATTTATCCCAGGGGACTCCCTTAATGCCTCGTCAGCGGTTTTGAGGGTGGCTTGGATTTTGAGTAACTCAGGGGAGTCGCTCAGATAAGCATCGATTTGATCTTCGCTTTCAACGGCATCCCAAACGTCTTTCATCGTGAGCGAATGCAAATCCTTTCCAGGCTGATACCCCACGGTATTGGAAGACAACAGAACCGCTGAAAGAACTCCCGCTCGATGCAGAATATCTATCAGCCTCTGCACCTCCTGGAATGAGAACCCAAGAGCTTGCACAAGCTGGCGCGTTGTATAAGGGGGAATTCCCTTAGAAAAGGCTTCGACGGACTTGTAAGTAATGAGTAATGCTGCCACTTTCCTCGAAATCTTCGTTAGATGATGGCCTGAAAGATAGTCATTGTTTTCGATCTCTACCGCAAGCTCCGCTCCTGCCAATAAGATCAGCCAGCTTGTCTGCAGCCAAATGAGGAATAAGGGGAGAGCGGCAAAACTTCCGTAGACAATCCCATAGCTTGTGGCCATGACCTGAAACTGGATGTAGACCCACTGCCAAATCTGAAATGCTGTTCCGGCTAGGATTCCAGCTATCAATGACACTTTGAAATCGACTTTGGTATTGGGCATGAATTGATAGATAAAGGTAAAGAGAATCCAACTCAGCAGGTAGGGAGAGAGTTTGATGAGGAACAATAGAAAGGGACTCACCGCTCCCATCCAGAAGTTCTGATCCGGGCTCTGGGCGGTATGGGATAAATAGACATTCAAACTGCTCACAGTGACCAAGAAGAGGGGAGCCATGATAATCGTCGCAAGGTAGTTGCTAAGTCTCCAGTGGTAGGGCCGCCCAAGTTTGACCTTCCAGATAGCGTTTAGGGCTCCTTCAATGCTATTAAGAAGGCCCAAGACCGTCCATAGCAACAAGATGGTACCAATTCCAGCAATGAGGCCTCCTTGGACATTTTGCAGCCACGAGCAGGCAAATTGAATCAGCTTTTCGACGACTTCAGGCTGCTCGGCAAATCGTTGGGAAATTTCAGATTTCAAGGGGCCTTCAAATCCAAATCCTTTGGCGATGCCAAACAGCACTGCCAAAACGGGTACTATCGAAAGAAGAACGTAGTAGGTGAGGGCCGATGCCTTGGTGTAGCAATCATCGTTAACGAAGTTCACAATCGAATTTTTGAGGATGTCATAGGCTCGTTTTAAGGCATCAATCATTGGGGTTTTTCACTGTTATCTGTTGGGAAATAGGTCTCTCCTTCAATAGCTGCAATGCGCTCCTTGATAGGGGGGTGGGTCGCAAAGAGCCGCGCCCAGAACGACTCATGTTCATTGAAATAGAGGTGCGCATAGGGTTTGCCGCTCCTGGGCATATCTGAAACTTCAGAGTTCTCAATCTTCCTTAACGCTTTAATAATCGCTTGTGGATTTCGGGTAAACTGGACCGACGAGGCATCGGCAAGGAACTCGCGCTGTCTGCTGACCATAGCCTGGAGGATGGATCCGAAGAACCACATCACGGCCCCAGCGACCAAAAACACCACCGCGATGATAGCCATAGGGTTTCCGCCCTTTCCATTTCCGTCGCCGCCGCGTCTTCGACCCATCGGAGTGAACTGCAACAAGCGCAAACCGATGTAGGAGACAATAAAAAATCCCATGATCATCGCTGCGACACGCATTCCGATTTTCATATCATGGTGGTAAATATGTCCGAACTCATGTGCCAGAACCCCTTGAAGCTCTTCTCGCGTCAGAAGTTCCAAAGTGCCACGAGTCACTGTGATGGCGGCGTTGCCGGGCGAGGTGCCAGCAGCAAAGGCATTGATCTCTCTGGCTTCAAGGATATAGACCGGAGGCATCGGCAAGGAGGTGGCGATCGCCATCTCCTGGACAATATTCAAAAGCTGTCTCTCTTTGGGATAATCGGTATTGGGATCCACCTGCCAAGCTCCCAGAGATTCCGCTACATAGCTTCCACCCGACTGGAGGTAGTTCATATAATTGAAAATGGCCACGAGCATGATGACCCCCATGAAAGCGAGGCCGACATAGGGGAGATCCGGTTCACCATAGGTATCAAAAGCAAAACTCCTCACAGCCCATTCTGCCAAGAACGATGTTGTTAAAGTCAAAAGGGTAAAGATGGTCAAGTAAAGGGTCGTTCTTGCCATTGCTTTACGCTCTAATTCCCAAAAGTTCGCCACCATCTTGGGTCCTTTAGGTAAATGAAACTTTAGGGGCTTTTTTGGCTTGGATGTCTGCCACTTCAAATAACTCCACAGGGTGGTGACCAAAGGTGGGTGCGATTAACACCGCTGGAAATTGCTGTTGAGAGGTGTTGTAGAACATCACATTGTCGTTATAGGCCTGGCGTGAGAAGGAGACCCTATTTTCCGTTGAGCTGAGCTCTTCTTGCAGCTGCTGCATATTTTCGCTGGCCTTCAGCTGTGGGTAGTTTTCTGCTAAGGCCATTATATTAGTCATGGCCCCCTTCAGAGCGGCTTCAGCGCCGATCAAGTCTTTGATCGATGTCGCCGTGGGGCCTCCGCTTGCTGCTAGCTGTGAGCGAGCTGTTTGCGCTTGATTGCGTGCCGAGATGACAGCTTCCAGAGTCCCTCTCTCATAGGTCATATAGCCTTTGACAGCCTCCACGAGGTTGGGAATCAAATCATAGCGCCGCTGGAGCTGCACATCGATTTGGCTCCAACTATTCTTCACCTGGTTCCGCAGCTGGACTAATCGATTGAAGACACTGATCGCCCATAAGATAAGAATCACGACGATGGCTATAATGCCAATTCCAACCCAAGACATAGTGACCTCCTGTGATATAATCCCTATATTAGGCGGTTATGGATTATTTCTCAATTAATCCATTAATGGCTGTTTTGTGATCAGCTAACTCCTTTTTCAGGCGTTCCACTTCGGCTTTTAACTGTTCAATCTCTTTCTCGTTTTGGGCACTGCTTTCACGTAATAGCTGTGTTAAATCGATTTTTTCCTTTCCAAACCCGATTCTTTTCAATGGGGGTTCCTTGTCAGCAGAATTGGGAATATCCAACAAACTGGGAACCGTTGAACCTTGTTCCTGAGACAATTTTCGTTTTCTCTGTTCTTTTCTCTGTTCTTGGTGGTCTTTCATTAGTATTGAGACTTTTCTTGTCAGAATTTTTATCGGGGCAGATTCAAGCGAAAAAAGTTGTTCCGTTCCAGATGAAACAATGATTTGTAATCGATAAAGTGAGCCCCGAAGGAAATGAGTAGGTCGACACGTATTTGGGATTTTAAAATCAAAATAAACGTTTGATGAACCGTCGTTAGGTTGCTCGACGTCAGTATCATTTGAGAGTTTCAAACTATCAATTTTCTTGTCGTCTAATAAAAACTTACAAGTTATGCTAACCGTTTTTAAATGCGTATCATTCTGTTGATAACACAGTATAACCCTATAGGCATGCGTGGTATATAGATAAACAGGGTTATCCTTATCAGCTTTCGCCATATTAAGCTCTTTGATGTGTCTACGAATACCCTGAATCAAGGATATATCTTTGAAGGTAATAGGAGACATAGCCGATATTCGCACCAACGTCCAACCTTTTTCTTCCGCCGTGATAGCGTCAGGAGTCTCCACACCTTCAACTTCAAAAGGTGAAGGCGGCTCCTCTTGTCGCTCCGGTGTACGCAGATTAACCGGAGTAAAAGGGCTATTGGGGTCTCGAGCTTGGGGTGAAGTAATTTCTAAAGGAGGCTCCTTGGGGCCTAGCCCTGTCGGTGTAGGCAGATAGTATGGACTATTGATATCATTGGGGATCATTAAAATTCTCCTTATTTTATTTAATAATAAACATTCTCAACAAACTAGCGTAACCATAACAGATCACTAATTACAAGTCAATATTCATAAAGAACAGCAAGGACCATAAGGACATTAAGGACCCTAACGACAATAACGACGTAGGCTGTCCTTATTGTCCTTAAAGTCTTTTTTATCCTGCAGCTTCTCCCTTAGCCCCAAGGACATCCCTTGTTCCGTTGTCCGATTGCAACAGGCCCTGCAGCTTGCTTAGGGCTAGCGCAAAGGCACCATTGCCGTATACATTAGCGCACGTGATAACCGGATCGAAGAGAATGTATAGCGCTGTGATAAGGGATGCCATTTCCCCATTGAAGCCCAAGTGGCTTTCCAAAATCGGTAACATGACAAGAATACCTCCGCCCGGAACTGCCGCTACTGAAAACTTCGCCAATACAAAGTAAAGGGCAAAGACGAGGTAAGCCATAAATGCAGGCTCGGCAACACCAAAATTCTTCATCACGGCAAAGGCAAAGATGGGGATCGCAAAACAATCTCCAATCAAATGGACATTGACTGTCGCAGGGATGACAAGCCGTGTTAAATTGGGATTGTTCGTATTTTTTTCAGTCCCTATGATAGTGAGCGGCATCGAAGCAGCGCTTGACATGCTGCCAAACCCCGAGATGGCTGCTGGAATCATGTTTTTGACGGCACTGGAAAGTCTAGACAATCGGAATCGACTCGCGACCAGATAAATGAAGGTAATATAACCGAACTGTGCAACAGCGACCAATGCAAAAATCAAGGCATAATCCTGGATGATATTTTGCATGACCTTATCATGAATTAACTTGATGACAAAACCTGCAACAAAAAAGGGGATAAGATTAATCACAAGACGAAGGGTGATATCGACCACCGTTTCAAAGTAACGGGATATCTTATCGGCGACAGGACGATTGAAAAGTGAAAAAAGGATCCCTAGGATAACTCCTGAGAACATGGCAATATCATTGGCAACCAGTTTGGGGAGAGTCAAATTCCAAGCGGGAGCTAGCCCTACAGCCTCATTTGGCAGTGCCAGGGAGAGATCAAATTGAAAGATCGCTGAGCCAATCTTATAGCTTATCATTGTGGATAAGAAATTCGAGCAGCAGACACCCGCCAATATCATGAATATGAGTTTCGTTGCATTGCTGGCTAATTGGGATAGCGTTTTAAATAGCAGCATAAAGATAATGAATGGCAAAATGAAAATGATAGCCGATTTGATCGTTAAGCTTAAAGCATACAGCGACGATTTGACCTCGAGTGGAATCAATCCATCGAATAACACGACAAAAAGAATAATCGCTGCAAGAATAAACGGCATTTTGTGGAACATACAGTCTCTCCAAGTTTCTTTGGTTTAATGAGTGAAAAAAATAGGATTGAAAACGAAAAAAGAATGTTACCGGCCGCGGCCGGTAATACCCGTGGTGAGGGGAGTGAAGCTAATCAAAAAATTGATGTTCATGTGTGTATTGTAAACCAGATCCTGCCTTCACGTCAAATGAAATTATCACGATTTTTCAACTATATCCTCAAATGCCTGGACAAGCAACTTTTCAAATTCCGATTTTTTCATTAACTGGGATTGCAATGATTTTACTCTGTCGGATAAATCCTTAATTTCACTTAGATGATTCGCCTGGGCTTGAAGTAAATCCACTATCAATCTATCTTTTTGCTCGTTTGAAAACGAAGATACATCGATTTTGGGAAGCATTTGTCTCAGCTGATTTGGCTTACTTTTTTTAAGACTTGGAGTTGGAGGCATTTGCATGGGTTCCCATACCAACTGTGTATTTTCTGGAGGTTGCTTTCTTTTTTTCTGTCTTGGTTGCTGAGGCGTTGGAAATTCCATATGTCCAAACGTTGCCTGTTCGCTAGATGCTGATGTTGAACTCGTCCCTACTGGTTGCGTAACGATTTGAAAAGAAAATGTATCTGAAATCACAGGTAGAATCGGTGAGGTAGTTTTAAAATAAAAACTGTCAGATTGAAGTGGCTTCGGTGTCGTAATATTATCAAAAGCAAATGAACCGTTATCCAACGGTGACAGACTAAAACTAGTATTAATCATAAAAAAACATCCTTAAGCTATTTTAATTTAACGATTTAAAAGAAATCAATTAGAACATATTCTACTGTAGATATCAATTTCAAATCAATCTTTTTTTGGAGAGATAATGAAAAATACCCCCTTATGTCCTTTTTGTCATTTATGTCCTTTTACATAACGTATATTATCAGACGTTAATAACAGCCAGCCAAAAGGCGGTACAAATAGGCTGTGAAAAAATAGGAAGCGCGAGTCAGAACAATTAAACACAAAGATGCTGAGGAAAGAGCCGACGCAATACCACTAAGATTTTTAACATGATATGCAGGATCGCAAGCGGCAAGATAAGAACAAGATAAGCACGTATTTTGTTTTTATCCTAATTATCATATCTCATCC
>Ga0207159_1078_pt1 | contig 23754 bp, 19 predicted proteins | sample Alteio_BWMinHeat_23_FD_153511 | JGI IMG/M metagenome (GOLD analysis project Ga0207159, IMG submission 153511) | Enriched cells from forest soil in Barre Woods Harvard Forest LTER site, Petersham, Massachusetts, United States -... | ecosystem: Environmental > Terrestrial > Soil > Temperate forest >... | reverse complement strand
CCTCAATTTCAGTATAGCCGTATGAAGCAATTGACCGTTTGGGGATATTTTACTTCAGAACCGGGCGCTACCAAAGCATTACGTTACGTAGCTGTACCAGGCCGCTATGATGGCTGCATACCTTACAAAAAAGGTGATAAGGCATGGGCGCTGTAAGTTCGCCAGTTTGAATAGTTCAAAAGTTTGATTGTTTGAGGCATGTTTAACCTTTAAACATTCGAACAATGAAACATTCAAACTATTTAAACGCTTAAACCATTCAAACTCTTAAACTACAGAACAATGGCCTATAACAGGCGTAAATTTTTGCAAACCACTGGTTTAGTTGCGGCAGGTTCATTGTTTGCTAAAAATGCTATGGCGGGGCATCCGGGTGTAAAATTGAAGAATGTCGGGTTGCAGTTATGGACGGTAAAAGAAGATATGGCTAAAGACCCAAAAGGTACCCTAAAACAGATTGCTTCATACGGCTATACTGAAATTGAGGGGTTTGAAGGTGAACAGGGTATTTATTGGGGAATGACGCCGGCTGATTTTGAGCAGTATACCAAGGAACTTGGCATAAAAATGATGGGCAGCCATTGCAGCATAGATAAACTGTATGGTAAAGGCGGACTTGAAGGCAAATCAGTAGAAGCAATATCAATAGGAATGAAATATTTGATATGCCCGTATAAAGGGCCGCAAAAGTCTATTGATGATTTCAAACGTATAGCAGATGAATTTAATAAATGCGGGGAGATCTGCAGAAAGAACGGGATAACTTTTGGATACCATAACCATGATTACAGCTTTAAACCTGTTGATGGACAGGTACCCATGGATGTGTTGCTGCAAAATACTGACCCGGATAATGTAGTTTTTGAAATGGACCTGTATTGGGCAATTACTGCCGGTGCGGACCCTATACACTACTTTAACAAATATAACAGGCGTTTCAGGCTGGTTCATGTAAAAGACCGAAAGAAGGATGCTGCACCCGGCGAAGGCGATGCATCGTGCGATTTGGGAACAGGCTCCATAAACTGGGAACCCCTGTTACACCACGCCAAAACAAAAGGGGTGAGATATTATATAGTAGAGCAGGAGCGTTTTGACAACAGCACCGCCATGCAAAGCGCTGAGGTTGACGCGAAGTTTTTAAAGCCAATAATCAGAAGGATATAAAATAAAACAAGTTATAAAATGGAAAGCGGTTGTAACAGCAACCGCTTTTTGTTTTTTATGCCGCTTGTTATTAAAAAGCAGGTTATTTTTGTGGTAAAATAGATACCTGATCCAAAAATGATATAGAAAGGCCATGAAAAAAGAAATAGCAGATATAAGAAAAGATTACAGCCTGCAGTCACTAAACGAAGAAGATGTCGCCAAAGATCCAATACACCAATTTACCCGCTGGTGGGATGAGGCAAGAAATAGTGAGATCGACGAGGTAAATGCGATGACACTGGCAACTGCGACAAAAGATGGTATTCCGTCGGCGAGAATAGTTTTGCTGAAGGACTATGGTGAAAGGGGTTTTGTTTTTTTTACCAACTACCAAAGTCATAAAGGGAGGCAAATGGAAGATAACCCGCAGGGCGCATTGGTATTCTTTTGGAAGGAATTGGAAAGACAGGTAAGGATAGAGGGTGTTATTGAAAAAACAAGTATTGAAGAAAGTGATGAATATTTTAACTCGAGGCCCGGGGGCAGCAGGCTTGGCGCATGGGCCAGCCCGCAAAGCACTGTGATAGAAGGGCGGCACATACTTGAAGATAATATACAAAAACTGCAGAACGAATTTGACGGCAATATACCGCGGCCCCCGTACTGGGGTGGCTACCGCTTAGTACCTTATACTATAGAGTTTTGGCAGGGAAGGAGCAACCGCCTGCATGACCGCATATTATTTACAAGGGCAGCCGGCGAAGGCTGGATAATAGAAAGACTGGCACCTTAGTTTTTTATTAAGAAGGTAAAATAAAGAGTCTAAAAGGAAAACAGAAACGCCGGGGAATGCCGCTTTTTTATTTATCTTTTTTATCGTCCCATTCCTCAAAAGGTATCCAGACATTTTGATCAAATATTTCGATGGCATCCGGGCAAAATGTCTTTTTATAACTGAACTTACTCACAACCCTGGTTGTATATCCGGGATAAAAATATTCTTTGCCGTTGTCTAACGCATATTGTATCTTTTTAAGTATCAGTGCTTTACCCAGGCTGTGTGAACTGTAAGCAGGATCATAAATATTCATTATCCCGGCCATGCTCTGCATCCCCGCGTCAAAAACTCCAAAAGCGATCAATTTATTACGATCTTTAATCGTTATCATCCCCGAATCAAAGCTGTCATTAAAAGGGCTGTCATCATATAAACTGTCAATAACTGTGTTGGCTATATTAAAGTCAATACTTCTTTTGTATTTCTGAAAGAGGCGTTCCATTTCGGCCGAAACGGATAGTTGTTTATTAGCCTCTGTTGAAAACTGGTTTGTACTGCGCAATATCTTTTCCTGGGACTTTGATAACTTAAATTTCTTTAAATCTATTCTCATCCAATAAACGTCCAAAAAACCTTCCTCTTCCGTAATGATAAGATCAGTAGTGAACATTTTATTTTTCATCCTGAACCAGCCCATCCCTAAAAAATGATCCAGTACAACTGAATAGAAATAATTGGCGCTTTCTGGTTCAACATATCTGTCAACGGTCATATTTAAAAACCCATTTAAGCTTTTTATATTTCGATCTGGGGCAAGGGTAACATTCTATCAGTATTTGCAAATCTTATTTATCAATGCCGAGCGTTGCCCTCATATTTATATTATAGCTGTAAAGTTCTTCAATAGGCACAACAGTGCGCGTATCCTTGTTGATATCCTTTCCTTCTGTAGTATATAACGGCGGCATAAAATGGTAAGCTTTATTTCCGTCAAGCTTTGCAGCTTCTGCTCTCCAGTTTTTCCACCGCAGACCAGTATAAAATTCAGCCAGGTTATCATTACAACAGAAGAATATAAAATCGTAATAGTCCATCTTCTCAGGCTCCCAGGTAAGGCCATCAGGGGTAAGATAATAAATGTTGCCGGTGTCTTTACCAAGACCGCCTATATTGATGGCAAAAAAACCACCGATGGCATCGTCAGCCACCAAAAGGTACGCAGGCCTGTCCCCAAAATGGGCTATTGTTTTTCCCTGGTTCCATCCTGGCAGTGTCCGGTTAAGTTTTATATTTCCTGAGCCAAGTATGCGTATCCATCCGTCGTCTATGAGCAAACCGCCGGTCATATATACGACAGCGCCTAAAACTGAGCGTGTAGTTACCTGTGTTTTATACAATACATCTTTTGTAACAGAAGTATCTGCCGGTAATATTTCTACTTTGTTCTTTGCTGAATCAATCCATCCTTTCACCACTGGCCATGCAGGGTCTTTCTTGCTGATCAGTTCTTCCAAAGGGCGCATTTTGTATTGGGCAGATGTTGCTAACGCACTTATTGCAAACACCAAGGTTGATAAGATTTTACGCATGTGTAAAATTAAGCAACCTAATTGATATGGTTTATTTGATCGTTACAGGGGGGCAAAAATAGCAGTGTTGATCCAGGTATTTTGCAAAGCCTGAAGTAACCGACAAAAAAGGCTGAAGGCGAAAATCTACGGTATTTTATTATTTCAAAATATCCCCCATTCTCGGTATTTCATAATTTATTTTGTAGTTGGAAATTGCATGTTCAAAAAAACACCATCGCCATGCAAAAAATTTTTACCACAGCCTTTATATTATTTATACTGGTTTGTGCACTTCAAACTAAGCTTGCCGCGCAAACTAACCTTTCAATCGCATCAGGCACAGCCAGCATAGGGGTAGCCAGCCCTAACGCTTCAGCAATACTGGATGTTACTTCAACGTCAAAAGGGATATTGGTACCACGTATGACCTCTGTGCAAAAAACAGCCATCTCATCACCTGCAATAGGGCTATTGGTATTTCAAACAGATGGTGCTTCAGGCTTTTATTATTATACCGGCTCCGCATGGCAGTTGCTGACCAGTTCAGCAGGTTTCTCAGGCTGGGGGCTTACCGGCAACAGCGGCACCAGCCAGACGGTTAATTTTCTTGGCACTACGGATGCCAACGCGCTTGTGTTTAAAGTAAATAACCAAAGGGCCGGTTATATTGATTATATCGCAACGGGATCCAACGCTGCTTTTGGCTACAATGCGCTTAAAAGCATTACAAGCGGGGGTGGCAATACCGCAAACGGCTTTGGCGCACTTTATTCGGATACAAGCGGCTATTCCAATATAGCTACAGGTATAGGTTCTTTATATAAAAATACCAACGGCCATAACCAGGTTGCCGTTGGAGATTCTACCTTGTTTAATTCCTCTAACAGTGCGGGAAATACCGCTATAGGTTCTAAAAGCCTTTATTCCAATGCAGGCGGATATTCCAATGTGGCGGCCGGTATAAGGTCTTTGTATAAAAATACCACTGGTAATAACCAGGTTGCAGCGGGTGATTCCACCCTGTTTAATTCTACTACCGGTTCAGGAAATACTGCCATAGGTTCCAAAAGCCTCTTTTCAAATACAAGCGGCTATTCAAATATAGCAACCGGCATAAGCGCATTGTACAAGAATACCAGCGGCCATAACCAGGTTGCAGCCGGCGATTCAGCCTTGTTTAATTCTACCGTCGGCATCGTAAATACCGCCGTAGGTTCCAAAAGCCTTTATTCCAATACAGGGGGCTCTTATAATGTAGGTGTTGGCATAAGTGCCTTATATAGCAATAGTATTGGGCAGCACCTTGTGGCCCTGGGCGATTCCGCCCTGTTTAGCACAACAGGCACAACTAACAATACGGCAATTGGTTCAAGGGCTTTGTATTCAACCACTACCGGCATCAATAATACCGGCGTAGGGTTAAAAGTGCTTTTTGCAAACACTACCGGCAGTGAAAATACTGCAACCGGCTATAATGCCCTGCTGGCTAACAAAACCGGCAATTTTAATACGGCAAACGGTTACCTGGCCCTTGTATCCGCGTCGGCGGGCAATACCAATACAGCACTGGGAGCCTATACCCTTTACAGTGATACCACCGGCTATTCAAACGTTGCTGCCGGCATTCGTTCATTATACTCCAATACCACCGGCAATAATCTTGTAGCCATCGGCGATTCGGCTTTATTCAAAACCAATGGAGGCGGGCTAAATACTGCTGTTGGCTCAAAAGCCTTATACACTAACACAACCGGAACAAATAACACAGCTTTAGGCGCTAAGGCAGATGTAATTTCAGCAAGCCTTACCAATGGAACTGCTTTAGGTTACCAGGCTTCAGTTACGGCCAGTAACCAGGTGCGTGTAGGCAACAGTGCCGTAACCAGCATAGGCGGGTATGTAAACTGGAGCAACATAAGCGATGGCCGATTTAAGAAAAATATTAAAGAAGATGTAAAAGGGCTGGCCTTTATTAAAAAGCTAAAGCCCGTTACTTATACACTTGATATTACGGGCATTAATAATTTTCTGCACCCTGGTGGCCCAACACAAGGCCAGGGCACACAGACCCAGGCTTTGCAGAACGGTGGTCAAACACCTGATGATGAACAAACTGCAATAGCTGTTAAAGAAAAAATAGTGTACAATGGTTTTATAGCGCAGGATGTTGAAAAAACTGCAAAAGAACTCAGCTATGATTTTAGCGGTGTTGATGCCCCTAAAAGCAAAGCAGATCTGTATGGCTTAAGGTACAGCGATTTTGTAGTACCGCTTGTAAAGGCAGTTCAGGAACTATCATTTCAAAATGATTCTATCCAGGCCACCAACCAGCAACTGCAAAAAGAAAACAAGGACCTGAAGAATTCAGTTAATAATATACAATCGCAGCTTGCAAACATACTTCAGCAATTAAGCGATCTGAAAGCTGCACAGGAAGCCTGCTGTTTTAATGCATCCCAGAATAACCAGCCCACAGGCGGCACTACCGGCGATGCGCCCCGCCTTGAACAAAATGCACCCAACCCGTTCAATGCAAATACGGTTATACGCTATTATCTTCCGGCAACATCAGTCAACGGGCAGATAATGGTAAGTAATGTTAGCGGACAGGTTTTAAAATACTACACATTAAGCAGCAAGGGAGCGGGGCAAATAACCGTTTACTCCGGCGAACTTGCAAGCGGTAATTATTTTTATACTCTTATCGTTGACGGCAAAAAAATAGCCACTAAACAAATGGTGCTGTTGCAGTAAAAGCATCATCACGGTTTGCGCAGCAACAAACCAGATCACAGTAAACCTATCTTTTTATTTAATAGTAAATTATTATGAAAAACATCCTGGCTTTGTGTATTAGTTTTTGCCTGTTAACAAATGTTATAGCACAAATAGCTGTAAATACAGATGGTTCGGCGGCTAATGCAAGCGCTATGCTTGACGTTAAAAGCAGTAATAAAGGCGTACTTATACCCAGAATATCAACCGCACAGCGCAATGCTATTGTAAGCCCCGCGCCCGGGCTATTTGTTTTTGACAGTACAGAAAGAACGCTGTACATGTTTGACGGCATTCAATGGCTTGGCTTTGCAGCTTTAAATGACCAGCAGCGGCCAGTAAACAATTTTATTACCGCCCCCACTAAACAGGATACTACGCTGGCAGGTTACAGCGTATCCATGTGGGATCAGTTTGCGGCTATTGGTGCACCATATACTACTATAAATGGTACCCTTTATTCAGGGGCAGTATATATCTATCATTTTAACGGCAGCACTTGGCAATATTTTACAACTCTAAGTTCAACAACCACTGCCGGGGCATTGTTAGGTATTTCAGTTTCTCTTAAAGGAAATTATCTTATCGCCGGCGCCCCCGGGCAGCAGGATGCAAGTTCATCTCCTGTCGGGGCTGCTTATGTTTATTATTACAATGGCACATCATGGGGGCTTCTGCAAACTATATTCGGTTCAACGCCAAGTATTGGGTTTGGCAATGTGGTAAACATAAACCAGTTTGGTAATTATGCGGCTATAAGCGCACCGCAGGCCACTGTAAGTGCCGTTAATAATGCAGGTATGGTAAATATTTATTTCAACTCAGGGGCTTCACTTGCACTTGAGCAATCTATAAGTGATCCTTCGCCGGTGGATGGCGAATATTTTGGTACCGCAATGGCAATAAACCCCGGCGGTAACAATATTATTGTCGGTGCTCCGTCAAAAACAGTTGGCTCCTATACCGGCGACGGATATGTTGGGCAGTTTGACCGCAGTGGCGGCACCTGGAGCCAAACACATAATTATACCCCGCCACCTGATAACAACCAGGCTATAGGACAACAGGTTGATATAAATGACAGCTATGTAATATTCAGCGTAGGGAAAACAAAAACAGTAGATTATCTTTCGCTTGACTGGTCGGGCTACAATATTTCTATACCCGATAATATTAACAGTATAGCTTTAGACCCTACTTCTAATAATGTATTTGTTTTTGCAGGCAGCAGTATATACGAAGCCAATAATGGCACAACAGCGACCCAGGTTAAGAACATAGCTATCAGCAACACAAATTTTTTTGTAACCCAATTAATTGGGGCATACAACAAAAAATATGTAGCAGGTATACCAACATCAGCTATTCCGGCACAACCTTATGAAGGTGTATATATATTTGGTACAGGGCCATATTAAAACAACAGAATAAAGAAAATAACAGCAGGGGGTAGGAATATATATCCTGTATAGTAAAAAAAGCAGCCTCAAAATCAGTAGGCTGCTTTTTTTATTCATAAATATGATGGTATCAATATTTCTATTGGCCATTCTCTGTGTCTTATATCCATGCAATGCCGCATAAATTAAATTTGCATTTCTGGAAAAATTTATCTATCTAGTGTTAGATAACATCCCGGGATCGACGTAACATATACATTCTTTTTGACGCCATATAACACACATTCTACAGGATTGCATTATAGCCTTTGAGCTGATCTATACCCCCTGCCGACTGATATCCGCACTGTTTTAATTGTTATTCATTAACAATCAACCGATATACCATGCAAAAAACAATGTTACTTTTTGTTTTTCTTCTTGCTGTTGCCATAACAGCTATTATGTGCACAGGTAATAAAAAGGAAGCCGCAGCAATGCCTGCTGCTTCGGCGTTAACCTGGCAGGTTCCGGTAGAAGTGGCCGATACGCCCAACCCTGCCCAAACTGATTATTACACATTGGGCTGGCAATCATTTATCGGGCTTAACTGGCCAACTGATTCAGCATACAGGGGCGAGCCGGATACCACTAAAACGATTGGTGCTGCAGATGCTGCTGGTAACCAGCTGCCTACCGTATGGGAAAGCTGGAAGGAGCAATTTGATGTTTTTTTACCGAACGGCTTAAAACCTGCACCGTGGACTTTTATGCCTGGTGCAAAGAACCCAATGAAAATTTTGCGCATGTTTGCGAAGAGCGATGGCGCTAAAGTATTTGAAGCTTTTAATGAAGCTACCGGCCAACCACTGATTGACCAGGATTCGCAATTCGTGCGTTACGAGGTAAGAGTGGATGAATCGGAATTCACTTACTTTTTAAACAACGGGTACTACAATGCTGATTCGCAAAAAATAGCAGTATCAAACGGCAAATTTGTTGGCTTTCCCAAAGGCGGCGATCCTCTCTCCAACAGCATGCCCGTGTGGGCACAATATGGCGCTACTGAAGCCAAGGCATCCTGGCGTATATTTAAACCCGGTACACCGGACTCAATCAAGAACAGGTACCTCCACAGGCTTGCTATACTTGTTGACCAAAATGGCAATTACAGTAAACCGGTGGAGATAGGTTTAACGGCATTGCATATTCTGCGCTTAACACCGTTTACGCACAATACATGGTATTGGGCCAGCTTTGAGCAGGTTGATAACGTTAAACTACAGTCACAATTTGGCGGGCAGTTGCCCCCACACCCAACCTTTAACACCAACCCTGCTGTTAATTATGGCGATACGGGATTTTCTTACCAGCCTGCTTCAGTTATATATAAAAAACCTTTGCCGCCTGCAAATCCTGTCGGAGTAAGCAGCCCTCCTTTTTTACAAAGCAACCCCGCACTGGATACCATTAACGCCGAATATAGCAATAAGCTTAAAGGAACACCCTTTCAATATTATGAGTTGATTGGTACGGTAAACCCGCCCGTAACGCAAACTTTTATTGATTCAGCAAGCCCATATCCTCCTGTGGCAGTTAATACGCCATGGCTGGCAAACAGCACACTGGAAACTTATATTGTAAACAGTAATTGTGTTACCTGCCATATAGCCGGCTATCCGCAAATGTTTGCAAAAGACAGTGCGCAAAAAACAACTAATAATTTACAGGTATTCACCTTTTTGCCGGGCTTTGCAAAGAGCAGCAGCAATGCAAAAATTGAACCTGTAAAATTTCCTGCTGCACTATTGCATAAGAAGATGAAGAGGAAATAATACGATCGAGAAAATTCTTTATAAAAGATCCAGGTGTTCGAAAAGAGCGCCCGGATCTTTTATATCTAGAGCCCCAAATGTTAAAAAGGCTTACAGGTTAATCATTTCAAATCCCTGGAGTTAGTATTACAACATACAATTATACAACGCAGCCCGGATGTTTTATATACTTAATTAACCGGTGTTAGTATATTTTTTTAAAAAGGCAACTCTTAATGAGAAGGAAAGGTTTTGTAGACGTAATAATTTTAATGCACATTGTTGGCAAAACGCAACAGTGCTAATGAACAAACATGCAACAATATATGCACAAGATCAGCGCGGCCCTTTTTGCAACCCTTATTTTTTCATCTGTTACGGCAGCACAAATAACAAGGGCAAAAATAGACGCCCTGCACCTGCCTTGGATCAAATTTGACTGGCAAGGAGATTCTTTATCTAACAGGTATTTTGATAAACTCGCCATAACGATTCCCGTAAAAATTGACAGCTTACCATATAACAATCTCATAGCCCAATTTGACCTGGGGGCAGATACCACTGTGTTCTATGGTAACTCCCTCACCCCTTTTTTAAACGCTTATCCGTGGCTATTGCAAAAAATTGATACAACTAGGCCATACTATAACTTAACAGACACCTATAAAGGGCGTTTTTTAAAAGGCGTAAACCTAACCCTGGATAAAATATTATTCCCTGGCAGAAACATAGCTTTTATTAACCGGTATGGCGATAGTATTCCGAATGATTCTGTAAAAACCCATACCCCAAAGATTATAGGCACCCTTGCACCGGATCTGTTTCAAGATAAAATGCTGGTAATTGATTACCCCAATCAAAGAATTTGTGTATTGGACACCCTGCCTGGTCTCGTTTTAAAGAGTGCAAGTTTTGTACCCGTTAGTATCAGGAAAGGGCGTATAAAAATCCCGGTTACTGTAGAGTCAAAAGTGACTGATATTATGTTTGATACCGGGTCAAGCATTTTTCCCATTTATGCATCCGAGGAGAATTCTGCGTTTTTTACAGATTCAACCCAACCAGTTGCTGATTCCTTAATTGGGCAGCAGTGGGGACAAAAAATAGCCATTTATGGCAAGAAGATCAACCGCGAAATAAGACTTGGAAAATTTAAGATGGCGGCGGCCATTGTTTATTATATAAATGACAAGTCACAGAAAAAATTCGAAGACGAAGAAAAAATAACCGGCCTGACCGGCAACATCTTTTTTTTGAATAATGTAATAATTATTGACTACAGGAACAGGCGTTTCGGGATAATGTAAACTGCAGCAACTAAACATAACTCACCAGGTAAATTAACCAGATATATCAATTATTAAATAAAAAAAGATGAGAGTACAAGCAGCACTATTATGCATTTTACTGAGCGCCTTACTACCGGGCAGTGTCTCGGCACAGGATGTTACCTACCGGTTAAAAGGTGGCGCTTATATTACAAAGACGCAGGTTGACAGTATTGCCAGGGCAAATAATAACCAGGTTAAGTACAGCTTTAAAAAAGAAAACGGTAAGCAAATAGTTGAAGTTGATACTTTGTCAGCCATTGAACAGGATACAGTAAACCGGCAAAATAAAACGACATTTTCAAGCACAGCCAACACCCAAAATTCTCCGGCATTTGGGACCAAAACATATAAGGATGACACCGGTAACATTATTTCTGCCGATGATTACAGGTTTAAAATGAAATCAGGTGAATTCCAGTCACGTTATCAGCTTCAAAATAATAACGGAAAATATGATGTCACCTATTATCTTTTTCCTAAAAAGGAAGCCGAACTCCAGGCAAAACAAAACAGTGACTCTCTTACAAATAAATTGATTGGGTCAAGGCTGCCTCAGCTTGAGTTTCAAACAATGGATGGTAAAAAAATAACCCTGCAGTCATTGGCGGGAAAAGTAGCAGTCTTGAATTTTTGGTTTGTTGAATGCAAGCCATGCATAGCTGAAATGCCTGCGTTGAATGAACTGGTACAGGAATATAAACAAAACCCTAAAGTAATATTTCTTGCATTGGCACGTGATGACACAGAGCAAGTGAAAAAATTTCTTGAAAAAACATCCTTTGCATATCAGGTGGTCCCCGGAGCAAACAGCTATGATGAGCAATTAGGGGTATATGCTTATCCAACTCAGCTTGTTGTGAGTGCAGATGGTATTATTAAAGATGTTTTAATTGGCGGCGTTGCTGCGGATACAAAAAGGCTTTTAACAGACGCGATTGAAAAGGCTTTGCGTTAACGAAAACATGCGCTCACTTAAACTTAAATGGCGGGTCTTTTGTTAGAAATTTAAAAGTTTGATTCTTTTTCAGGAGTGTAAGTTTCATTGTAATAACGTTAATTATTTTTTAACTTAAAAATCACCACTATGCGCTTACTTCAATTATTTACTGTTGCAGCAGTAATTGCTTTATTGTCTTTTAAAGCAAGCCCGCAGTTAACCGTTACCAGTACAAGCTTTACGAATAACGGCAACATACCGTTAAAATATTCCTGCGAAGGGCAAAAAATAAACCCTCCCTTGCAAATTTCCCAACTGCCTGCAAATACCAGGTCGCTCGCGCTTATTTTACACGACCCTGATGCGCCTATGCAAGGGGGCTTTACCCATTGGGTTGTATGGAATATACCATTGGACGGTAAGATAGATGAAGATTATAAAGGAGCAGACCAAGGGCTAAACGGCGCACAGCAAAAAGGTTATGTTGGTATGTGCCCGCCCTCGGGTACGCATCACTATCATTTTATGGTGTTTGCACTTGATACTAAACTTGCCCTTGCCCCGGGCACAAATAAAGCACAGCTTGAAACAGCCATGAAGGGGCACATTCTTGCTCAGGGTGATCTTGTTGGCCTGTATAAAAAGCAAAATCCGTAATACTTTTTTGGAGAGACAAAAAGCCGTGGCTGCAGGTTGTTGTCATGGCTTTTTTATTGTTTTGATAGTTTGAATTCTTGGGAAGCCTGAACAGTTTGAATATTTACAAGCTCACGTACTCACAACTTACAAAGGCACAATTACCAAAGTGTGTTAAATTCCTTCTATTTTTACCGCAAAGAAATTGATCATGCAGGATGTTGTTGAGGATATTAAAGTATTGTTCCGGTCAATAAAAAATACAATGCCGCAACGGGTTGAAAAGCTGCCGCAAAGCGGCAGCGACAGAACATATTACAGGATATATTATGGAGATAAAACTTTTATTGCCACGCATAATCTTAATATAAAAGAAAGTAACACCTTCATTTATTTCAGCCGTCATTTCGGGCAATATGGTTTGCCTGTTCCTGAAATATTAGCAGTTAACAGCGAAAGCACCATTTATATACAGGAAGATTTGGGCACGGAATCCCTGCTGAATAAACTTGAAGCGTATGGGCATAACGATTACGCCTATAACCTGTTTGTAAAAAGCCTTGGCAAACTTGCCCAAATACAAATACTTGGCCATAAAGGGCTTGATTATGGACACAGCCTTACCGCAAAGGAATTTGGGAAACAGGCTATTATGAGCGACCTGCTTTACTTTAAATATTACTTTCTTGATACTTTAAGATTGCCTTATGACAAGCAGGAAATACTCGATGAATTTGATGCATTGGCAACTTATCTTACCCAAACAGAGTATAAGTATTTTATGTTCCGCGATTTTCAGAGCAGGAACATTATTGTAAGGAATGATGAAGTTTATTTTATTGATTACCAGGGCGGCATGCAGGGCGCGCTGCAATACGATGTTGCCTCCCTGCTTTGGCAGGCAAAAGCCGAACTGAGTGATGAGTGGAAGAACAGCCTGCTGGTATTTTATATGGATGAAATAGATAAACTGCTGGACAAACCCGTGAACAGGGATATTTTTATCAGTCAATACAATGGCTATGTATTAATAAGGCTGCTGCAGGTAATGGGTGCATATGGCTTTAGGGGATTATTTGAAAGGAAGGCACATTTTCTTTCAAGCATACCACTTGCCCTGAAAAACCTGCAGTGGTTTGTACAAAACAAAAGAATTGCTGTTGACACTCCTGAATTTGACCGCATATTACAGCTTATTACGGGCGATGAAATAATAAAACGTTTTGAGCCGCCAAAAGCAGGCGTACAAACACCTTTAGTTGTAAGGATAAACAGTTTCTCATATAAAAATGCCTTACCGGCTGATGAAAGTGGAAATGGCGGTGGTTTTGTATTTGATTGCAGGGGTATTCTTAACCCCGGCAGGTTTGAAGCGTTTAAAAAATACAGCGGCCGCGATAAAAATGTACAGGACTTTTTAGAGCAGCAAACGCGTATGAATGAATTTTTGAACAGCGTGTTTGACCTTATTGATATAACTATTGAAGACTATTTAAAAAGAGGCTTTGACAGTTTGATGATAAATTTTGGCTGCACCGGCGGCCAGCACCGCAGTGTTTATGCAGCCGAACAAACAGCAAGACATTTAAGAAACAAGTATAATGTAAAAACAAGTATTGCACACTTGAATGAAGAAAAATGGGTGAGATGAATAGTAAAAAGCAGTTGATTTGTAAAAGTGTAATTCAGTAAGATGTTACCCAATATACATATGCATAACAGTCCCCCTTTAGGGGCGGAGGGGTTTCGGGGCATCCGCGCCATGCTCCTTGCTGCAGGCCTCGGCACGCGCTTAAAGCCCTGGACCAACGATCATCCCAAGGCCCTGGCTGAAGTAAATGGAAAAAGCCTATTGCAGCGGAACATTGAATATTTACAACAGGCGGGTATTTTTGAGGTGATAGTGAATGTGCATCATTTTGCTGACCAAATAATTAAAGCTGTCGATCAAAACAAAGGATGGGGGAGTATCGTAACTATTTCTGATGAAACGAGTGAAGTATTGGAAACAGGCGGGGGTTTAAAAAAAGCCGGGTGGTATTTTAACAACCAGGAAAATTTTGTGCTGATGAATGTAGATGTATTAACGGATATGCCCTTACGCCAAATGATCACAGCGCATATTAACAATAAGCCTTTGGCTACCCTGGCCACAACTAACCGTAAAACATCCCGCTATTTTTTATTTGATGAAAATGACATGCTTTGTGGCTGGCGCAATGTAAAAACAGGTGAACAAAAGATTGCCCGGGAAAATAATATTTTGGTTGAAAAAGCTTTTAGCGGTATACATGTCATCAATCACAAACTGCTTGTATTAATGCAGCAACCGGGAAAATTTTCTATGGTTGATGTTTATCTTTCCCTGGCCAAAGATCACGTCATAAGATCGTTTGACCATTCCAATACAAAGTTTATTGATGTGGGCAAACCAGAAACTGTGCTGGAGGCGGAAAAATTATTTGAATAAAAAAAGCAATACCTCAACTAAATATTTGCGATATAAAACTTCTCAAACATTCAAACCATTCACTTCATCCTCCCAATCAAAAAATCAAGCCCAGCTTTGCCTGGCAAAGGCTTTGGTTCCTGTGTTTCACCTAATATCATAGTAGTGTTAGTTGCAGTGTCGTAGGCAGGCCACTCAGGCAAACCTTTGCCATTGGGGTTGCCGGTACGGGCAAAATTTGCCCAGTAGGCTGACATGGTACTTGCCAGTTCGTGATCAACAGGTTGCCACGGGCACCGGTGCACGAATTGCAAATTATCATAAGCATAGGCTACCTCGCCTGTGTGAAACGCGCCATATTTTATATAATCGCCTGTGGCCGGCAGCCTGCGGGTAAAATGGTACAGGTACACTTTATGTTTGCTTTTATCAGCCTGCGTATTGGCCCATGTATAATTTTGTATACCAAATATCATATCCCGTGAAATATGCGCCTGCGCAGCAGCAGCTTCTTCATCAGTATTGGCAGCATATATTTCCAGGAGCTTTGCAGCATCTGCACCATATTGCTGCTGTGCCTGTTTTTTGAAGTCTTCAGCGTTTTTTGGTTTGCCAAATATTACGCCATCATCCTCATTCCATCCGGTAAGCAGGTCAACATCATTTTGTTTACCTGCGCCAAATATCTCAGCTATAGACATTGGTAATACATAACCATCCACTATTACTCCCTGGCCACCTTTTTTCACCAGGTAGGCAGCAGGAACATTCCGCAACTCCGCAAGTGAATTTGCATTAAGCGACTGTGCCAATTTAGCACCATTGTCTTCTGCCTGTTTAAGGTCCGGCGCCCCTCTCGCCGGGCTGCTTAAGAAGCTTGCGCCGCTTTCTGCTATTGCGTGTTTAAAAAGGCCTTTGCAAAGCGGGGAGGCCACCAGGCAATTTACGCTCATAGAACCTGCCGATTGCCCTGCAACAGTTACATTATTTGGGTCACCACCAAATGCGGCGATATTTTTTTTAACCCATTCAAGCCCGGCAATTTGATCCATCAAACCATAATTGCCCGAAGCATTGTTGCCTGATTCTTTTGATAATTCAGGATGTGAGAAAAATCCAAATATCCCAACCCTGTAGTTAACGCTCACGAATACGATCCCTTTTTTTGCCATTGCCTCACCATCATAAATTGCGCAGCCAGTACCACCGCTTGCAAAACCGCCGCCATAAATCCATACGATCACAGGCCTTTTTTCTTTAGATGATGCAGCGCCTGTCCACACATTCAGATACAAACAATCTTCGCTGATGGGTTCTTTGGGTATAAGATATTCTTCCGACCATGGCCCAAAAGGCGAAGGGCTGCCCTGCATGGGGCTCGCTCCAAATGCCGTGCACTGTTTTGTGCCTGTCCAGGCGGCCACAGGTTGCGGTGCCTTCCAGCGTAAGCTGCCCACAGGGGGTGCTGCAAACGGGATGCCCTTGAATATGTGAACATCACCCGCAGCATTCACAGTGCCTGCAATGGCGCCTCCATCTACTTTTATGGTTTCAAGGGATGTTTTATTGATGTATTTGAATGAAAAGATCAGCATGCAGCAAATGAGGGCGATGAGTGCAACGCACGCAGACAGAATGGTTTTATTTGACATAGCAATTGTTTTATAAAATTAGCACAGTCCGGTGGATCCCGTCCGGCTGTGCTAATTCAAAAGTACGATGTATGTAAACACAAACTCAATTCGTTTATAGTGCTGCCCGTTTCATACGGCGAATTATTTTTCTTTAATAAAGAGAGGCCTTATAGTAAACCATGCAAGTGCAGGGAAGAAATGCATAGGCACAGCCAGTCCCGGGAATATTTCAGGACTTTTAATGGCTAATGGCAGCGAAATGGATATGGGAATGATCACGCTCGCAAAAGAAAGTATCGAAAAGGCAAAATTGAAAATCACCTCTCCCGTTTTCTTAAACCACTTTGTAAGCGCCCAATAACCTGCGCCTGCAATAATGCAGGCAATCAGATTTATGCCAACAAGGGTACCCATGTTCAGGACTTTTGAGAAATCTGTCTCTGTTGCAAAAAAATAAATGCGGTTATATATTATGCAGCTTATTGCAGATAATATCCCTGCTGTTATGCTGAAAAAAAATATTTTTTTAAACATGTTACAGTGTTGCTATTTAGTTACGGGAACGGATATATCCACTTTAAATGTAGCGGATCCATGTTCGGGTTCGGCGGTATTTATATTGTAGTCAAGCCTGTTTATACTAAAGCTGCTTGTGAAAGTATTATCGGCAAAAGTAAAAGGCAAAGTGATCTCTTTTTGAACGCCGTGCATCTCTAAAACACCTTTTGCTTCATAACCGGCCGCAGACTTAGTGATTTGCGAGGAAGTGAATTTTATAACGGGATATTTTTCCGCATCAAACCACTTTTCGCTTTTTGCATGCGTGTTCTTCATTCCGTTGCCGGTATTTATGGAGGCAACATCGATAGTTGCATCAAATTTTGATGATGCCAGGTCTGCCGGGTCAAAATTGATTGTCCCTTTTAGCCCGCTGAATTCCCCCGAAGGATCGCCTCCGTCAAACTTGATGGAATAACCGGTAGCGATGTTCCAGTTTTGTGATTTAATAACGGTAAAAGCAGATGCAGCAATAATAATAACCGCTGCGAAGGGATACATCAGTTTTTTCATAATAGTCTGTTTAATTGATAGATTTTGTATTTAAAAACTAAATCTATTCATGCATCGTGCATCTCCTTTCTTAAATGAGACAAACTGAATAAAACATGCGACGAACATTAAATTTTTCAGGGTGATAAGGAGTGTTGGCTTATAACCTGGATACAGGCACCGATAGCTCCAGCCTTACTGACTGGTCATCATCTTTGTCAGAAGAATTTATATTGTAGTCGATCCTGTTTATGGTAAAACTTCCAGAAAAAATATTATTTATAAAAGTAAAAGGTATGATAACTTCTTTTTTCACGCCATGCAATTCCAACATCCCTTTAGCCTCATATCCTTTGGCAGTTTGAGAAATATGTGAGGAGGTAAATGTAATAAACGGATATTTTTCAGCATCTATCCAATTCGCGCTTTTTATGTGCCTGTTCTTTGTTCCATTCCCGGTATTGATGGCTGTTGCATCAATAGACACTTCAAATTTAGAGGAAGCAAGATCAGCAGGTGCAAAGTTAAGAGTACCTTCCAATCCACTAAATTCGCCTGATGCGTCGCCGCACGAGAACTTAACGGAGTAATGGTTAGCAACTTTCCAGTTCTGTGAACGCATGACTACAAAGGCGGAAGTGACCATAACGGCTAACACTGCAATGGGGTAAATTAATTTATTCATGAGGGCTTGTTGACAATTTCAGGCCAAAGCTATACTCCGTTGTTGTTGTATGTCCCGGGAATTTACTGAATAGGTTCAAAACAAAGACAGGGCGGGATTATTATTCAATAAAAAGCCCCGGAATATTTTCCCGGGGCTTTTACGACCATCCTTTTCATCTCGTCTATGGCGCTTTCAATTCATTTATCTGTACTTGCGGCACAAGCACTTTATTAACTTTTTCTGTTACGATATCCTTTGCCAGCGTAAAACTCGCTGTTTGTTTGATGTCTTCTGATGAAGCGCCTGCCTTTACTATATAACTGCCCGCCTCTGCAATCCAGGATGTACTTGGGGTATCAAAAGACGCCAGGTCAGCAGCAGCAAGGGTAAATGTCATTGTTTGTGATTCCCCGGCGTTCAGTGTTCTTGTTTTGGCAAAACCTTTTAATTCTTCTGCAGGTTTGTCAAGTTCTTTGCCGGGTGCACTTACGTATAGCTGCACTATTTCCCTACCTGCGACGGTACCGCTGTTGGTTACTGTAACAGTTGCAGTAATTTTTCCATCGAATGAAGTGGCGCTTAATTTAAGCGGCCCATATTTAAAGGTTGTATATGAAAGGCCATAACCAAACGGGTATGCAGGCTTTACATGGAAGGTATTAAAATAGCGGTAACCAACATAAACACCCTCTTCATAGGTTACTTCAGATGGTCGGCCTCCCCTTCTTTGGCCCGCAGCGGGTGGTGCTTTTGCAGTATCGGCTAATTCCTTACCTGGAAATGTTTTGGCAGTTGGTTCATCTTTATAATCAGCAGCAAAAGTGGTTGCAAGTTTGCCGGAGGGGTTTACCTTGCCGCTTAATATATCGGTGATTGCGTTGCCTGCTTCAAGCCCGGGCTGCCATGCAAGCAATATCCCATCCACGCCATCTCTCCAGCTTGCCGTTTCCACAACACCGCCAATATTCAGCACCACAATAATTTTCTTGCCCTTTGCATGAAATGCATCAGCCGTATTTTTAATGACCATCTTCTCTGTGTCAGACAAATAATAGTCATTCTGTAATTTCCGGTCTGCACCCTCACCTGCATTTCTGCCAATTGTTATAATAGCAACATCATTATCCATTGCTTTTTGAGCAAGCGTATTTGCATCCATCACCGGTTCAGGAATTGGCGGCGGTACAGCAAAAGAGAACCCTCTTGACCTCGGCCTTTTTGCTTTTACATCAGCAATATGGGTTTCGTATTCAGCTTTCATGGCTGCATCCACTGTATAACCCGCGTTGGTTAAGCCGGTGGCCAGGTTAATAGTATAAGGTTTATTAACATCGCCGCTGCCGGTACCGCCCGCTATAATGTCGTAGGAAGTATTGCCATACAGCGCAATTTTTTTAACACCTTTCAATGGCAATGCCTTTACATCATTTTTAAGCAGCACCATGCCGTCTGTTGCTGCGTTGCGTGATACCAAAGCATGTGCGGCAAGATCAGGCTTATTGGAATATTTATACTTTTTAAACTCGGGTGATATCAGAATAATATTCAATATTTTTTCAATGTTTTTATCGAGCTGTGCAACATCAAGTTTCCCACTGTTCACAGCATCGGTAATGGCCTTTGATTGGTTGGCATTACCGGGCATCAGCAGGTCATTGCCTGCCTTCATTTGTGCAACAGCATCGCTGCCGCCAAACCAGTCCGACATTACAAAACCTTTAAAACCCCATTCATCCCGCAGTATGGTTGTTACAAGATCGGGCCTTTCAGAGGTATAAGTGCCGTTAAGCTTGTTGTATGATGTCATCACTGTCCATGGATGTGATTTTTTTACTGTTATCTCAAAGCCCTTTAAGTAGATCTCACGAAGAGCCCTTTCACTCACAATAGTGTTTATGCTGTTCCTGTTGGTTTCCTGGTTGTTGGCCGCATAGTGTTTAATGGATGTTCCTACGCCCATGCTTTGTATACCGTTCACCATAGCGGCGGCTATATTGCCTGCAATTAAAGGGTCTTCAGAATAGTATTCAAAATTCCTGCCACCAAGCGGGTTGCGGTGGATATTCATTGCAGGGCCCAGGATAATATCTGCCCCATATTCTTTTATCTCATCTCCAAACGCAGCGCCAACTTTCTTAACTGTTGAAGTATCCCATGTTGAAGCAAGCAGTGTACCTGAAGGAAACGCTGTTGCATAATAAGTTTTTGAACTGTCGTTGTTCCTTATAGGCGAGATCCTGATACCGGCAGGGCCATCGGAAACTGTAATCGATGGGATACCAAGCCTTGCGATGCCATGTGTCCTGCCTGCAGCACCCGGTACTTTTTCTGGAACATTATCTGCCGGGTCTGAAGGAGGCACCCTGAACGCGGGGGCGGGTGTTGTATCTCTTCTTGCATTAGCGCTTGTGTCCCGTCTCGGTACAGGACTTTGAAAACGAAAGCCCATGCCTACAACAAGCTTTACTTTTTCTTCCAGCGTCATTGCAGCAATAACTTCTTTAATGGAGTTCTTGCCGAGCTGTGGTGCAGGGGCTTGTGCATGCACCCGCAGCGAGAATATGATGAGGGCTGCCATCAAAAAAAATGGCAAGGCATATCGGTTATTTTTTTTCATATGTGGTTGCTTTTGTATATTCTTTCTTATTCACGATGCCCGCCGCTTCGTTGATGCCTTTCTTTCCGGGGCCGAAATTTCATGCATGTATCATCACCGCCAATGTCGGTGTTTTCACCAACATTGATCTGCTAAATTGCACCGGGCAAACTTTATACAATTCGCTTGATTATCCCTGTTTCTTTATTGGTGAAAACACCAATAAAGGCGAAGTGTCCCTTACAATATCCATTTACCTAATGACCGATAACCTTATTTAAAACATTGCCTTTAAGGTAACACCGTATGTTTTTGGATTGCCTAAATGCACAGCACCAAAATCATACGCGTATGATATATATTTTACATCGGTTATGTTTCTTGCCCAGAACATCAGTTCAAATTGTTTTGTAGCAATACCAACCCTCGCATTTAATAAATTATAAGAGGCCTGGCTGATCGTGTTAGCAAGATCAAAATATTCTTTGCCTAAGTACATCCACTCGCCGCGCACAATTATTTTAACTGATTGAACCTGGTTCACTGCTATGCCATATTGCAATGCCAGCATGGAAGTAACATCGGGCGTAAATATCTGGTGGTTGCCCGCAAGATCAGTTTCTGAACCATTTGAAGAAAGCTTTAGTGTAGTATACTTGGCATTGGTGTAACCAAAATTATAAGTTGCTTCAAGGCCTTTTAATGGTGTTGCCGATAGCTCTGCGTCAACACCTTTGCTTGTAAGCCCGCCTGCATTTTTTGTAATGGTAATGGCAGATGGAAGTATCAATGTCGGCACCTGTGCATTAGTGATAGTAGTGTAAAAAAATGAGAGGTTTGCCCTAACCTTGTTTTGAAAAAAGGTATTCTTAATACCTATTTCAAAGTTATTGCTGTATTCGGGTTTGTAAGAATACAAAGGGGGCTGAGAAGGGTCAGCCCCCAATTGTGTCAGCCCGCCGGTTCTGTAGCCGCGGCTATATGTTGCGTATAAATTTGTATTTTGTACAGGATGAAAAGCAATACTCAGCATAGGTGAAAAAGCACTGTATGATGCATGGCCCGTTGTATCCGGTTGTGTTTGAAATATAGGTGTGGGAGAGGCGTCGGGCTGGTATTCCCCAAGCACTTCCTCTTTTGAATACTGGTAATCGTAACGCAGCCCTAAAATGATATCAGTCTGTTTGTTTGCTGCATAAGTTGCCTGCGCATATACGGCCGCACCAAGCGATTTTGCTTTGGTAGTATTAATAATTGCATAGTTTGAATCAGGTGAACCAACCAATGCCGCATCTCTACCAAAATGTGTTGCCTGTTTGTTTGGCGTATTTTGATAGAATAAATAAGTGCCGGCTGTCCACTTTAGAGGGGAGGCTGATGATGCGGGTGATGAAAACTTGAACTCCTGTGTAACAACTTTTACATTGTTCCATTTATTGCCGTAATTATTAATGATCGATACAGCATCTGCAGGTGAAAAATCGCCGTCAATAGGCGTTGCATAGTAGCGGTAATTGGCCTGGTAAGCGGTTTGCGAACTGAAGTTAAAATGATCGCCTGTATAGTTTACCGACAAAGAAGAATTTATGGTATTGTCGACCAGCAACGCAACCGCATTTTGATCTAAGTGATAGGGATCAGAAAAAGCTTGCTGTGCGCTGCCAGCCAATGGAAAAGAACCATAGTTCCTGTTGGCCATGTGCTTTACATTAAGTGTAAGCGCCCATTTTGCACTGGCTAAATATTTTAAGTAATAATTGCCTCCGATACTGTGCTGCTTATCAAATTTGGAGTTGGTATAATCATTAAAGTAATAGCCGTTAAGCCCTTCATACAGGAAGGATGCACCAAAGAATAATTTATCTTTTACAAGAGGCGTGCGTATGCCTGCAGAATAGCGCTGCTCACCATAGTTGCCTTCGTCTATCTCAGCAAAACCATCTGTTTTATTGGTAGGCTGTTTGGTAATGATATTAATAACGCCACCCATCGCATTTCTTCCGTATAATGTTCCCTGCGGGCCTCTCAGCACTTCAATTCGCTCCACATCAAAAAGCTGCGGAATATAGGTATCAAGTGTAAATTGGTTTACACCGTCAATATAGGTGGTAACTGCCGGGTCGTATGATGATGATGTTATACCGCGTATAGAAATAACGTTTCTTCCGTCGCCAGGGTTGCCTGCGTACAGGTTAGGTACGATGGCTGTAATATCTTTGTTGTTCCATAAACGGTAGTCGTCAATATTTTTGCTTGTTAGTGTTGAAATGCTAACCGGGATATTTTGCACATTCTCTTCTTTTTTTTCTGCGGAAACCACTACCGCATCAAGCTGGCCTGCTTCGTCTGCAAGCTGAAAATTAAAGGAGGTATTTGCACCTTTTGTTATATGCAGGTTCTCACTTGCCACGGCATACCCCAGGGCGGAAATGCTGATGGTATAATCACCAACCGTAATATTCTTTATATTGAAATTACCATTTGCGTCACTTAGTACCGCATGGTTTGTATTAAGCAGGTAAACCGATGCATTGCTTATGGCTTTTGACTTTTTGTCAGTAACCTTTCCTGAAATAGTTATAACATCCTGGCTGTATGCAGCGATGCACACAAACATTGCCAACAGAGAATAATAAAACTTTTTGTTCATCATTGTGATACTAATATTTAATAATTATTGCGGCGTATTTTTATAAAAACCTTCAGATAGATTTTTTTTAATATTCTTTCTTTTTCTTGATAAATAAATGTAATTGATAAGCAATACGGTCATCACGATCACCAGCCCAAAAAACTCTCTTGTTTCTTCCACCCAGGGTGTTTCAGCTTTCATTGTTCCGGCAATGTTTTCCATATGATATTTCCTTATCCAGTCAATCAGCCCGTATTCATCAAACATTTTATAAATGGCATAGACGCCATATACAATAAATCCTACCCAGTAGGCAGCGGGGTTAAACCTATTTTTTATAGACAAATAGCATAACA
>Ga0207159_1080_pt1 | contig 23954 bp, 16 predicted proteins | sample Alteio_BWMinHeat_23_FD_153511 | JGI IMG/M metagenome (GOLD analysis project Ga0207159, IMG submission 153511) | Enriched cells from forest soil in Barre Woods Harvard Forest LTER site, Petersham, Massachusetts, United States -... | ecosystem: Environmental > Terrestrial > Soil > Temperate forest >... | reverse complement strand
TGCCACCAAACACGATCGTGGCAGGGCGCTCGGGTACATGAATCACGCTCAAAGGTTTGCCCGATGCATCATACACATATACTTCGCCATCGGCTATATACACATTTCCCTTAGCATCAACAGCGGTGGAGAACTCGCCTTTCTCCGCAAACACAGACAGGTTTGAAACATACCCGTCTTTGCTTACATCCAGCTTTACGGTCCTCTTTTCATATTCATCAGAAACATACATTGGTTTGCCGGGAAACGCCTCTGACAAACAAGCAGAACGTGCAAGGTCGTACACAACGGGAATAATAGTAACGCCATCAGGAGCAACAAAACATTCCATCGGGCGGTTAATAGTAACCGTATTGAAGTCATGCCCGTCGCGCCACCGGTGTGCAGGATATAGCGCCTTATATATGTTGGCTATACTGCCCATCTGCACAGTGGGCAACAAATGAATGGTTTCATCAGGATTGGAAGGGTCAACCGAGTATACCCATGTAGCAAAACCAGAATTGCCCCAGCCACTAAACGAAGTTCCATATGCATCTGGCGGGTTGGTAAATACTTCCGGCTTGCCGTCTTTCACGTAATCTTTTTTAGGCACATATTTAAACACTACCAGCAGGTTGTCTTTCGTATCGCAGGATAATGACAAAGGCTCCCAGGGATAATCAGCCAGCAGGCTTGCGCTGCCTGTTTCAACCGACCATTTATAAATTCTCTTCAAACGCGAATCACAAAAATAAATATTGCCCTTGCTGTCCTTGCATGCGCCTTCTGCAAATTCAAAACCGGTAACAAGTTTTTGCGCTTCGGCACCAGCGGTTGCATTGCCTTCAATACCATACAAAGGTTTGCCAATGTATAGCCGGTTAAACTCCCAGGGCCGTATAGTGGTGTTTGTGTTAACATCGTACAACGGTGTGATGGTAGTATATTTTATCTGGCTGTAATTATGCACATTTAAAAACTCTATGTTTGAAGAACCCCAGTTGCGTATAGAATACGGGCAAGGTTTTATAATGCGTATCACCCTGAACATATAAAGATTGGCAAAAACCATATCATGGCAATTTACCAGTTCAACGGGCTGGCATTCGGTTCCTTCGCGGCTTTCTTCTTCTAACTGCAGCGCATATACTTTAAAGTTGGCAACATTGTTAAACCTTATCTCGTTACGCACATGATGCTCAATTGACATGGCATAAATGCGCCCCGGTCCGGATGTGTTTGAAACGTACGTGCCTGTTGTGGCGTATGTATTGGCCGTCCATATATTGGCGAAGATACCTGTGCCGCCATCTGTTATCCATAAGCTCCAGTACTGCGTATCCCACGATGGATCAGTGGCGTTGCCATTGCGGTATGCGCCTACATTTTTGTCGGGTGCGGGTTGTTTCCATATACGTGCCATGCCGCCATGGCCGCCCACGAACTTAACATCATTCATGTACGATCCAGGGCCGGCTGTCCATTTGCATGCAACAGCCCGTGGGTTATCTGCTGCGGTTGACAGGCCGATGCCTGTTACAATATTTTGACCGCCTTTATATGTTTCAAGCAAAGGTTTTGGCCCTCCAAAACTACCAAAGGCCTCGGTATTATTTGCGAGTATGAATTGTGTACCTATAGGCGTAAGGCCGATCAATACCGTGTTGGGTTTAAGCTTAATGGTCTCGCTTACCCGGTACCAACCTTGTGGTACATAAATATTGGGATATTTATCAATGGCATCCTGTATGGCCTTGGTATCATCCGTTGTGCCATCGCCTGTTGCGCCAAGCGACTTAAGATTAACCCATGTATCAATGGCAGGAAAATCCGGGATATCTTTTTTAACCGGCGCAGGCATTGCAGTAAGCGGCTGCATATCCTGTATGGTATTGATCACAGGCTCAGCACGCAGACTGGCCATTTGCAGACCATGCATAAAATTCTTTATTTTATAAATACTGGCAGCTCCCTTAACCTGTGTATTGCTTTGGCGGTAACTTACAAATACCGGCACATTGGTGCAATCAATATTGCGCAGGCTTATTTCGTTGCTCGCACTGTTCTCTTCGCTTATGGTGATGGCAGGCCCACTTACGTTTATAAAACGGCAGTCTTCCATGAATAGTTCTTCATGAAAATTGGGCATTATATCAATAACCGCAGGAACATTTTTTGCCTGCAGCCTAACGATCGTCAGGCCTGCTTCGCGGCTGTGGATGGCTGCCTTGCGCTGTCCTTCAAAATAAGTATCTATCATCATGAACTGCCAACCGGGTGAGGGCTTGGTAGTGTATATGCCGTAATCGCCGCCAAAGAAACGTACATCCTCGCATTCATTGCCCACGTCAAACATACCCGCCTTGCCGCTGCCAATGTTAATATCCACGTGCGATATAAAGCTGTGCTGCGCATAGTGTGTGCGCAGCGCTATTGCCACAGGGTTGCCATCCCCGATCACCAGGTTGATGTTACTCATAGCACTGTAAAAAGTGCCCGCACCCGCGTCGTTGACAGGCTTGCCCGGTTGGGCAATACTGCTTACATACCAGAACATATATTTTGCCTGCCCTTTATCGGTGCTGTCTGCCACCTGGAAACCAGGTGAATTTTTAGCCAGCATTATCACAGGCCTTTTGCTGCCATAGCCTATAAGCCTTATGCCCTGGGGCACATAGATGGTTTTACTGATAAGATAGGTTCCTTCGGGGATGAAGAGGATACCAAAATTATGTGTTGTTTTAAGATCGGTTATGACCTGCTGCAGCACATCAGAAACATCTGTTGAACCGTCAGCCGTAATATTGAACCTGCCAGGCAAAAAATACACCGCATCGGAATCTTCCAGTTGTTTTTGATAGAAGGATGCGCCATTATCCGGTCCATCAAAACCGCTGCTGTTTTGGGCCTTGCTATGAGTGTTTATAAGTAAGAAGGATGAAAGCAGTAATAAGCAGTGTTTCATATTGCAGTTGTTGAGTTTTACAATCGGCAGTAAATATAAAGTGGAATTATGGGAGCGGGAAATTTTGTAGGTGGGGATTAGCCACTATTGGTATTATTATCGTAGTGTTAATTCTATTTTGAAAATTCAATGCTATTGAAATAGGTGATACCCTATGGAAAAATGCTGGAACATTGTCAACAAATTATAAGGTATTTAGAACAAAAGGCAGGTAAAAGCGGTGAGTTGAATTCTAATTTTATTTGGATATAGGTTTTGGAAAACTTCTTACATAGGTATAAGGCAACGTGTGAATAAAGTAGAGAACGTAGCGCCGCGCCAGTCCTATTTCATTAATAACTCTTCAGCAATCCGCGGTACAAAAAAAGGCAGCCCTTTCACAGGCTGCCTTTCATTCCATTCACATTGTTGTTTTTTAGTTAGGGTATTTGCTTGCTGCTGCTTTAGCGTTGTCACTCATGGGCCAGCGCCAGGTAGTAACAAACAGGGTTGTCAAATTTTTATTGGCAGCCGCGCATGACGCCAGGATAAAGTTGTCAACTGCATCCTGCGTGGTAACGGCGGTGGGCCTTAGGCCTGCCTGCTTCCAAACGTTTTGTACAAAAGCATCACCGCCATAATCGTTCCTCAGCTTTATGCAGAATGAGGCAAACAGGTCGCCTGCACCCAGGCCAAGTGCATTGGAAATCCCCGCGCCTGCACCCAATGTATTGGTCCAGGTGTAACTCGTATTGCCCGCATAGCTATCCGCCAGCCCCTCGAGGGTTGATCTGAATGTTGTCCATGGTATATTGTTAAAAGGCGCCGGTGATACGCCGGTAGCATCCATTGCCATAAAACGCATAAAAATGGCGTAGCCGGTGGTGACAGGATCGTTCTTTAAGTAGGCTAACTGCTGCCCATAGAACCAAAAATTTCTTCCGCATTCGTAGAATAACTCCTGGTCGTATTGGTTGGTAAGGGCATAGTTATACATCCTGTCGGTATAGCTGTTCAGCATCTCAATGCCTGTAAACCCTAAATACCCGCAACCCGCACCACAGGTGCTGGCAACATCCGCTATAGTAACATGGTCGTTTATATAGGTGAGTGGCGCATAGCGTATGGGAAACTGCCCCGTAGCCTGGTAGTAATAGCCGTAAGCGCTGTCCATTATTTTTGCCCACTTAAACATAGTTGTTGGGTCCAGTCCGGTCTTGCGCATTAAAAGCATAACAGTTCTTCCTTCCCATGCATTTAAATTATAAGTAGTGCCATCAAAAGCCTTATAGGTTATTGGATAGGGCGATACTCTTACGTCCAGCGTTGTTGTACTGCTGCCGCCTGAATTGGTAGCCGTTAATGTTATGGTATAAATACCACCCTTTGTATAGGTATGTGTTGGTGCTGCTTTGGTTGAAGTATCACCGTCGCCAAAATTCCATAGATAGGATGTTGCATGGAATGTAGTTGCATTTACACACTCAATATTCAGTGGCAGGTTGTAAGGATTTAATATGTTGTAGGAGAATGTTGCCAAAGGTTTATTGATCATAATTGTTACAGCCTGGGTAACGCTGTCCGACCCGGCAGCATTGATAGCAACAAGTTTTACGTTAAACGTTTTAGGCGTAAAAAAGCTGTCAATGGGACTTTCCAGGGATGTTGTATCCCCATTGTCGAACGACCACCTGTATTGCGCGGCCCCAATACTGGTATTGGAGAATGTTACATGGGTAGGCAGGTTGCCGTTGTCGTTAATTAAAAAGCTGAAACTGGCCTTAGGCTTATTTAACGTAACGGTTATTGCCTGCGTAGTACTGTCCTTACCGCCATCGCCTGTTACGGTTAATTTTACAGTGTAGGTCTTAGCGGCCGTGTAGGTGTGGTTGGTATTGGCAGCAGTGGCTGTGCCACCATCCCCAAAGTCCCACGAATACGCTGTAGCGTTGGTTGAAGTAGAGGTAAAACTCACCACTGCAGGCACCTTGCCGGCATCAGGCGTGGCGAAAGTGAAGCTTGCTTTGGGTGGTGTTGGCGCCGGTGGCGTTGCAGGTGTTTTATTACACCCTAAATAGAAGATCATTAACAGGTTAATTGCTAACAAGGGCCATGCGGCCTTACTGGTACGTTTCATTTTGTTTTATTTTTTATTGGTTTATTGCTCACATTTTTAAAGGTTCAAAACTATCAGGTCCCGGGTTTGGATTCACCCGTACAAAAACGCATTTTATACCCGTATTTTTCCCGTTTTAGTGGCTTTCAGTGTTACTTCAATAATGTATTTTCAAATTGTTTTTTATTTACTCAAAGATGAGGTGAGAGTATTCTTTAAAACAATACCACCTTTTTTGTATTTTTTTATATTTAGAGGATTTTCGATTTAATTTATTTGTTAACTTGATGTTTTAAGTTTTATATTTCTAAAAATCAATTGCCCGGTCTCATAAACACAAAAGGGGTTTGTATTTTTTTCAATTAAATATTTTTAGGCCGGCTACAAAAAATGAAAATTTTTAATCTATCAAATAATTTTTATGGATATTAATGCACCTGGAAACATATCTATTATGATTGCTGATGACCATTTGTTGTTTGTTGATGGACTGCGATTATTATTACAGGGACAGCAAGACTTTTTCATTATAGGTATTGCAAACAGCGGAAAAGAACTTTTAGACCTTCTAAACAGGCACTCACCTCAAATTTTATTGCTTGATCTGAATATGCCTGGTATAAACGGGCTTGATGCCCTTGGTTATATACGCAGAACAAATCATTTGGTAAAAATTATTATGCTTTCCACTTATACTGAAAATCATTTAGTAGAAAAGGCAAAAAAGACTGGTGCAAATGGCTATATAGTTAAAACTTTTGGCCCTGATGAATTAGTAAAAGTCATACGCTTAGTAGTTGCCGGAGAGACTTATTTCCCAAAAAGAAAGCAGCCTTTAAGTGATAATTACATAGTAGAAGATCATTTTTTAAAACAATTTAGTTTAACAAAAAGGGAAAAAGAAATACTTAACTTTATTCGGGAAGACTTTACAAACTCTGAAATAAGTCAAAAACTGTTTTTAAGTGTGTATACCGTCGAAACACACCGCAAAAATATTATGCAGAAATTAGGGCTAAAATCACCCGGCGCTTTGATGCGGTTTATTATAGAGCACAATTTATAGATGGCTGATTACTGACTCATCTTTTCTTACCTATCGGTATTTTTATAATAACTGTAGTACCATTCGGATTTGAGTCTATATTAATGATGCCATTTAAATATAAAACTCTTGAATTTATGCTTTGCAGGCCTACTCCAGCATGCAACGATGAAGGAAAGCCCCGGCCGTCATCTTCACATAAAATCTCCAGGTCTGAATTGCTATAAGTTAATTGAACAGTAACTATCTTGGCCTGTGAATGCTTCACACAATTATGAACTAACTCCATTATAACTCTATAAATCATTAATTCCTGATCTTTGGAAAATTCATAAGGCTGTCCTACATAGTATAATTTAAATTGCATTGCTCCTTTTTCATTCAGATGATTAAAGTGCTCCATTAAAAGGGTTTTCAAATCAGTCTCCGAAAAATAAGGCGGCATAAGACTATGAGATATGGCCCTGACAGAATCAGAAGTTTTATCTATTATTTTCATAACTAAATCCAATTGGTCCCAGTTATTTGATATACTTTGAATTTTTATTTTTAGTACTGCTAAATTTCCGCCAAGTTCGTCGTGGATATCCTCAGAAATACGTTTTCTCTCTTCTTCCAAAGTTTTTATTACGGTCTGCGATAGATCTTTCTCAACAGCAATAGCCTGGTCTAATTCCTTTCTTCTTTGGGCCTTTTTAAAGTCAGCAAACCGCATAACCAGGGCGAATAGATAAAGGACCATTTCAACGATAAAAAGTATACTATAAAATCTTCCCAGGTATAGAAATCCCTTTTGTGCACAATAAAAAATCATGTACAAAATTATCAGGGATAATAAGATTGCTGGTGAATAGGTGAAACGATTATTTATCTGCTTTTTGTCAAAACAATAAAAAGCAAAAACAATCAATATAAGCAGGTCAAGAATATTTAGGTAATTAGAGCCGATAAATATATTGAATAAGGTATTAGAATATGTCAATGTAATATCGAGCAACATTAAAAACAATAATACCCCAAGCGTTCTGGTTGGCTTTAGTTTTGCAAACGGTATAAGGGCCATTGCTATATATCGCGAAATAGGAAACAGCGAATACATAATAAATGGAAGAGGCCTGAATCCGGAAAAAGGGCTGATGTCGGACATAGTTACAAATAACAGAAGCGAAAAAAGAAAATATAGCAGAAAGGCTGGATAACCCGGTTGCTTCGTGACTATAAAAAAGTATACAAGAAACGAACTGACGAAAAACACTATCCCTATCAGCAATCCTAATTTAACTGTGTTTTGGACCGGTTGGGATACGATTTGGTCATAAGGATAAATAGTAAATTCATCAACAAACTGCACATCCTCATTTTTTACATTTAACATTATAGTAGTTTCTTCATACTGTTTTATTTTTAAATCGAAAATATCTTCTAATATATTTTTGTTATTGTACCAGGGCTTTTCAGATTTGATTATTTCTTTGATAGAATCGCTTCCAGCAGAGGACTCCTGGAATAACCTTGGATGTATTTTTTGGTTGTTAGTTCTTATAGCCCAATTTGTGTAGTCTGTAAAATTCGAAATCTTAATAACGTACCAGTAATCCTTGTTCTGTTTAGGATGGGTAATTTCATTTAGGTTAGTCAGTATTGGAAATATTGATTTTGGTGCAGCAGTATCGTTGTCGGAAATATAAGGTCCTATAAGTGTTATTGTATGGTTTAAAGCCCCAGGCGACAATTGTATTTTTTGTATTCTCGGGTGATAGGGTATTACAAATTCTGAATTGTATGAATTCTTTACCTTGTCGATAGTCCAGCTGAAATCATTTTTGTCCTTATTACAGCTGCAAATACAAATTGCTATAAAAATATTTAAATTGACATATTTACGCGACTTGAAAATTAGATTACCAAACATTTTTAAAATTACTAAATGATAATGCTATATAATATACCAACTTGTTTGTATTTTGGATAAATAGTAAAATTTGTGCGGTTACTTCTATTTCTAAACATTCGGTTTATTAGTTCTGTTATTTTTCGCAACTCCGCAGAAGTCCTTGCTCGCACTTCAAAAATTATTTATTTTTCTCAATGAATAGATTCAACAATTCGGCTTATTTCCCTTTTTATTTTATCTGCACACGCCCTTTGCTGGATATTATTACCGCCAAACTTTTATAGGAAAATTTGATTTTGTTGTGGCCGCCAATATTGACGTAAAGAATATTTACAAGCTCAATATCACTTACTCGTATATTGTTTCAAAATGCAGGGCAGGAGTATCGCATGTTACGGTATTCCTTGTTTTGTTGTCTTTTATAAACTGCGAGGGGCTTATACCAAACATCTGCATCATTACTTTGTTTAAATGGCTGTTATCAGTAAACCCTGCTTCTATGGCTGCATCTTTTACTGAAGCACCCGCCATTATTTGATTGATGGCAAACCTTACCTTATTCCAGAGAAAATAATGATATAACGGGATACCTGTTACCTCTTTAAACAAGGCGCGCAGCCTGCTTTCGCTAAGAAATACTTTTTGGGCAAGCAATTTTACGGTTACTTCGGCGGGATCGGTTGTGGAAAGCACCTGTTCTATGATGCTGATACGTTCATCTGTTTTTGGTGCCCCGGTTTCTCCTGACAAACTGTTCAAAATTTTATTGATCAATATTTTCAGCATTAGGGGGTTGGGATTCAGCAATGCCTGCTGCAGTTCGTTGGCATTTACCAAATGAAAAATATTTATGCCGGGTGAATAGGTATCATTGCCATTCATGCAACGCAGCTTAATTTTTTTGGCAATATTTGTTTCTGCGCCTAAATAAATGATCAATTGAACACTGTTATTGGTATCAAGCTGGTGAACCACATTTTCTTTAATAATTAAGCTTTTATATGTTTTCCACCTTTCGTTCTTCAGCCTGAACCTGAAGCTATTTTGAATATCCAGGATCAACTGCATGGTATTATGGCAGTGCAGGGGCGTAACACAGGACGCATACAAAAAAGCAGACGCATCATTCCACATATAAAAGGTAGAAGTATATGGACTGCGCCCGTGTTTCATTTTTTTGCTTTGTATAAAAGTCAGTCATTTTTTACAACATTTCGGTAAAGGGGCTTAATAATTTTGGTTAAAATTTAAGTAAATGAAACTGTTCAAAATAACGGGTGCACCTTTAAACAACGGCAGGGCCAAAAAGCACCGGGGCATCCATTCAGCAGTATTTCTTCTCCTTGTGTTTATCGCGTGCTGCAGTATTTGTTCCGGTCAACAGAACATGCCCGCAGGAAGGGAACTAACCCCTGCCACCGGTTATTACAAACAACTGGCGGCACTTGGCTCCAAACCTGCATCTGCAAACGAAGAAAGTGATAAAAAGAAATTTCCTTACGATTCAGCGTGGGCCAATAAAGTGCTCAGCGTAAAACCCTATTATCTTAAAAACACCTCTGTTGATGATTTCAAACTTCCTGCTCCGCCAGCAAACAGTTCGGAACAAACCCGTGCAGAATTAAATTACCTTTTGGCGCTGCAGGACAGCAGGACTTCTGAAGATATCCGGTCAAGCCTGTACATGTCTAATGAGCCTCAAAGCCCAAGCGATGTCGGGCGTTCGCTCGGGCTTTGGGCAACACCGCAGTCCTTGCCGCTAACCGATTCATTGATGGAACATCTGACACTCGACGGCGACTATTTCCTTTGGGCATTAAAGTTTAAGTATGCGCGCGTGCGGCCTTATGTGCTGGAACCTAAGTTGCATGATCTTGAAGAATCACGTGCTTCTTCCTATCCTTCCGGGCATGTTACTTATGCGTATATAAAGGCATATATCTACCAGGAACTAGCGCCCGAATTCACAGCTTTCTTTCTGAAAAATGCTTACGATATGTCGCACGCCCGGCAACTAATAGGCGTGCATTACCCAAGTGACTGCGAAGGTTCACGCATATTTGCAAGACAGCTTGTGAACATGCTTTTGCAAAATGAAAGATTCCGGAAAGAGCTTGAGGAGGTAAAAAAAGAATGGGCGCAAAAGGAAAAAGAAAGTTTTGACAGTACTAAATGATTTCGACATTACAGAAATGCTTCACTAAAATCAAAACTAATCCATGCTGCAAATAAGGTCTCTGGCTGAGGCCTTATTTATTTGGTTTAGGGTGTTGGATCTATACCGGCAGTGGAGGCCGGAATTCAACCCTTAATCTCACCGGTTTATTATATGCTATACCAATACTAACCCTTCATGTAACGCTTTGTCATAAGTTTCTTCATCAAATTTGTAATAGGCGGGTGAGCGGTGGGCGCCTATACTTTTTTTCTCCTCGGTTTTCTCAATTAGGCCAAGTGAAATTAACTTGTTAGGAAAATTGCTCGCATTAAGTTCTTTGCCCGACATGGTCTCGTAAAAGAGTTTAATTTCTTTTAAGGTGAATTTCTGTGGTAACAGGTTTTTGCCTATCGGGAAGTGATAGAGGTGCATCCGCATAGTAAATAATGCTTCGTTAGCCATTTCATTGTGATCAAAGCCTAATTTCGGCAATTTATTTACCGGGAACCAGCAACACTCGTTGGAGAAAAAATCTGCTTTGGGTTTGGCATTTACAATATCTGTTATGGCATAAAATCCCACTGAAACAGTATCTACCTGCAGCCAGCTATATTCATCTTTCCTTATGCCGGTTAACTCAAAAAAATGCGCCTCGTCAAATGCCGTGGTGTTATTTCGTCCCGGCTCGCCAAATGTCTTAAATTGTTTTAAAAACAAGTTTTCAATTCCTGTACGTTCAGCCGTAATCCTGGCTGCTGCCTGGTCCAAGTTTTCTACCTTTTTAACATATCCTCCCGGCAGGCACCAAATAGTAAGTATCGCGTTTTTTACAAGTAATAATTGCAATTCTCCTTCATGGTAACCAAAAATTGCGCAGTCTATTGTTACTTCCGGGCGATAATCAAGATAACCTTTAGTGAAAAAATGCTTCAGATCCTCAAATGTTTCCATACAACTGCAAAGTAAAAATTATTTATTAAAATTTAATAAATGAATAAATTTTACTCCATATCTTTATTTTTTAAAATTTAATAAATGGCGATCGGCTGCCACTTGAACTGCTCCCGTCTATGGAAGTTGTGTGCAACCAAAAGGAAGATGTACTGTATGACAGTAAAGATCCTTGGTATAAATTGGGATGTGGCCTAAGCTATTGATCATCGTTTGTTAATATTATTCGTAATCATTTTTAAAAAATAAAACTATCATTTATCATGAAAAAACTAACGCCATTATTTGCCGGCCTGTTTCTTTTATTTCTTTCTCCTGGCACAAAAGCGCAAACAACAGGCGCTGACTATTTTGCGGGCAAATGGAATGTACTTTTAAAGGGCCTGCCGAACGGCGATACGAAAATGTTTTTTGTATTAGAAAAGAAAGACACGACTATTACTGGTGTGGTGCAGGATTCCACAGGCAAAGAAATAGCCAAAATTGACAAGGCAGAGGTTGGCGATGCTACTGCAACCCTTTACTTTAACGCCCAGGGTTATGACGTAAATCTTGTAATGAACAAAAAAGATGATGATCATATAACCGGGAGTTTGATGGCTATGTTTGATGCTGAGGGAGAAAGGGTTAAGCAAACCAAATAATTAACGGGATGTGTTGGTAAAGTTACTTTTACTCCCTTCCTTCCTGCTATAACTTTTTAATGTACTTTTCAATTTCACAGATCACTTCTCATCAATCACCATAAAAGACTCCATATGACTAACAGAAGAAAATTCTTACAACAATCTGGAACATTTACGGCAGCAAGTTTACTGCTTGGACGTTCCGCCATGGCAGAAATATTTTCAGGTAAAAAAGCTGTACACCCCATCGGGCTTCAGTTATACACGCTCGGTAATTTAATGACAACCGATACTAAAAGCACCCTGCAAAAAATAGCAGCGATCGGCTATACGGAAGTAGAAAGCGCGGGTTCGCAAAAAGGCAACTGGTATGGATTTAAGCCAAAAGAATTTGCAGCTATGGTAAAAGATGCAGGCATGACGTGGCGTTCAGCGCATGTAGGCGGCGCCCCCATTACGATTGACCAGATCATGAAAATGGCAAAAACGGCTGAAGATTCGGCAAAGATTCAAAAGATGGCAGAGAGCTTTAAGAAAATGCCGAAACAGGTTAACCTTAAAGATGATTACCAGCAACTGGCGGATGAGGCGGCAGAAGGCGGCCTTAGTTATTTGGTATGTTCGTTCATACCGGTAGGCACTTTAGATGAAATTAAAACAGCTGTTGATGTATTTAGCAAAGCAGGAGAGGCATGTAAGAAGGTGGGTGTGCAGTTTGCCTATCATAACCACACCACCGAGTTTGATATGGTGGAGGGCAAGCGGCCATTTGATTACATTCTCGGCAATACAGATAAAGACATGGTGAAGATGGAATTAGACCTGGCCTGGGCAACAAAGGCAAACCAGGATCCTGTAGAACTCTTTAAAATGCATCCCGGGCGTTTTCCTCTGTGGCATGCAAAGGATCTTGATAAGATCAAGAAAGAACCGGCAGAAGTGGGCACAGGGATAGTTGATTTTAAGCGCATTTTTGATAACGCAAAAAAATCAGGCATGAAGTATTTTTTTGTTGAGCAGGACGGCGCCCCTCAACCCATACAAAATGTAACCAATAGCTATAACTATTTGAAAAATATGCTGGCTTAAAAAATCCAGGATTCGTTTAGTTACAGCACAAGAATTTTAAGCAGCAAGAGGGCAATTGTAAAAGATTGTCCTTTTTTTATTTGATATATCTATGACCCAGGGGGTTCTCAATTTTATTTAACATCACAATATATAACCCTTAACTTTTTACCAAACACCGCCAATATAATTTTGCTTATAAAATAACAGCCTTATGAGCAAGATATTTTTAACCCTTTCCATTCTTATAACTGCAGCCGCATTTGCAAACGCCCAGGACAGTACAGTTATAAATGTAAAAGCCGACAGCACTATTAAAGCATCAACAGTACGGCATGGAAAATATTACTCCACCCTTTATTCAGTCAACGGAGAGCCAATAACACAAGCGAGTTTGGAAGCGCGTTTAATGAGTTATGATGGACCAGCCCTGGAACTGCAGCAATATAAAAGTATTAGAAGGAGCAGCCATATTACCGGGTTTGTATTTGCTTCTGTAAGTATTGGCGCAATAATAGCCGCAGGCATACAGGCCAACCAAAGTAATGCGGCCGGAACGCTTTTTAGCAAAGCGCCGGTATTTTGTTCCATCAGCATTGCATGTCTTATTGGTGAATTTATAAGCCTTGGCTGGCGGAATGACCACTTTGAAAAAGCTATAAACGCATATAACAACCAGGTTGAACAACAGGGCAGATGAATTTGCTTATTCCTGCATGACACCTGGATATCGCCTTTTTTTTAAAAGGAAGCACACATGTGTGGAACCACGTACACATGCAAACCCCGTTTGGCTAAAACCGTTTTCAATTTAAGGCTTACAGGCCATGGCACCGAATTTGTATTTTAAGGTTCAGCATAAAAATTGTTTTCAGGCCTTTATGTACACCAGGTCAATTAATCAAAAAAATGAAAAGCCATATTCGCAAACTTGCTGTCCTTCTGCCGTTTATTATTTGCTTAAACACCGGCTTGTTAAGCCAGGATAATAATTATGATTCATCCAGGCACCCTTACAGGATCAGTTATTGGTTGGACGGCAGCATTGCTGTTGCGGGTGGGGTAGGCAACTATCTTGGCATACCGCCCATTATACACAAGCAACCCATAAGCGTTATTGAAATGCAAACATTGAACAGGGATATTATTCCCGGATTTGACAGGTGGGCACTTAACCAGGATCCTTCTGGGATCAATGCAAATAACAGGGATGCAGATATTATGCTTATAGTTTCCTGTTCAGCGCCGGCATTCCTGGCATTGGATGGATCTATAAGGAAAGACTGGTTGAAATTGTTTACGATGTATGCGGAAACGATCTCCCTGGTATCTGATGTGTACACGTTAAGCTTTATAGGGCCTGCGTTTCAAAATAAATTCCGGCCTGTTGTTTATTATGACGCACTTTCTTACGACGACAGAAAGGATGGCAACAACCGTAACTCATTTTACAGCGGGCATGTTGCAACGGCTGCCGCAGCAACCTTTATGATGGCGCAGGTATATATTGATTACCACCCGGAAATAGGGGGTAAAAAATACCTGTTGTATGCAGCTGCAGCAGTTCCCCCGCTAATTTTGGGGTATTTCAGGGTTAAAGCATTAAGACATTTCCCATCCGATGTAATGGCCGGCCTTGCAGTAGGTTCGCTTTTCGGAATTTTGATTCCGGAACTGCACCGTATAAAATTGAAAAACAAGGACCTGTCATTGGGGTTAGCCTCGTCTGGCCTGTCAACAGGTATCAGTTTGAAATGGCAGCCTGGTTCCGGTAAATAAATACGGGGTATCAAAGAAGTATCGCTTTTCAACCGGCCTTTTCAATTATCTTATTAATACTACTGTGCCTTTTACAATTTCTGTTTTCTTAGTTAGAAGGTTGTCGTATTTAATTACATATATGTAAGTTCCACTGGCCTGCGGTTGCCCGTTTATAGTTCCGTCCCATCCGTCATTAATATTACTGCTGGTAAAAAGCAATTGCCCCCAGCGGTTATATATGGAAAAATTATGAAGCGTTAACGAGTACAGTGGCGGTATACGGAATATGTCATTCTTTCTGTCGCCATTGGGCGTAAAGGCTGAAGGCATTTGCAAAGGCCTGAAAACAGTAACAACTATGCCGCCGTCAGCCTTGCAACCATCAACTGTTGTAACGGCCAGGTTATACGATATAGTTTTATCAGGCCTGCCTATCGGGTTGGCAATGGAGGTGTCATCCAGGCCTGTGCCCGGCAACCACACATATTTTGCAATAACACCTGTTAAAACAGGGCGCAGCTGAAAGGATGTTCCATAGGCTATTACTGTATCGGCAGGATCAAATACAACTGTTGGCGAAGCATAAATATGCATGGGTACAGCTGGTGATAATACAGGCGCCGTGCAGCTAAGGCTGCTTGTTAACCGGCATGTAACAGCATCGCCATCCTTTAAAGTATTGGTACTGTAAATGTTGTTGTTTGTACCCGCAGGGCTGCCGTTTACCTGCCATTGGTATGCAGGATCATTGCCGCCATTTACTCCCGATGCAGTAAACGTGGCATTGATACCCGAACAAACAGGGTTATCCGGCGTACTGATATCGACCGATGTTATAACCGTAGGATTAACCTTCATGCTGATAATATTGCTTTGAGCCACAGGAGTTGTTGCGCAGGCAGCATTGCTGGTTAATATACAGCTTATCATATCGCCGTCGGCTAAATGTGAAGAGGAATAGGCAGAGTTATTGCCAACACTGCTGCCGTTTAGCTGCCAGGTGTATTGAGGGGCGGTACCCGCATTAGTGGCAGCAGTGGCAAAATTAACGAGCGTGTCAATACATACAGGGTTCTCAGATGCAGTTATGCTTACCGACGGTGTAACCAAAGGCATCACCTGTACACTTAGGTTATTGGATAAAACTGTTGGCGTAGCTGCACATGTTAAGCTGCTTGTCATTTCACAACTGATCACATCGTTGTTGGCCAGGGCTGCGGTAGTCAGGGTATCACTGTTGCTCCCGGTGTTATTACCGTTAACCTTCCATTGGTACTCAGGCTGCGTGCCACCATTTAGAGATGTGGCGGTGAATGTGTCAGGTGTGCCTGCGCATACAGGGTTCTGCTGAAGAGCTATGCTTATTTGCGGTGTAAGCAAGGTAAACAGCATCTGTATCTCATTGCTTACCACACTTATTGTATCGTTGCTGCAGGCATCCTGGCCGGTTAGTTTGCAGGTTATTATATCGTTTTTTGCAGGTATGTAGGCGAAACCGGCAGAATCGGTACCAACATTATTCCCGTTCACCTGCCATTGGTATTTAACATTATTGCCGGTATTGTAGGGGGTTGCGTTATAAGTATCCTGCAGGCCAAGGCATATAGGATTTTGTGCGGTGAATATGGTAACAGATGGCGGTAATGAACTGCTTACACTCATGGTTATAATATTACTTGTATCTGCCGCCTTTGTAACACAGGTATTGCTGCTTAATAAAATGCAGGATATCATATCTCCGTTGCCTGGGATATATGAAAATGAAGGGCTGTTAATGTTTTGGCTATAGCCGTTAATAACCCAAACATATTCGGGGTTTATGCCCCCGTTAACTGACTTGGCTGTAAACGTTGCCAGGGTATCGGTACATAAAGCCTGGTGGGGGGTTGTAATATTTACAGATACTACCTGCGCCTGGGTAACATCTACCTTAAGAGTGTCGCTGGCTGTAAGGGGGTTGGCACAGGCAAAGCTGCTGCTAAGTTTACAGGTTACTATATCGCCGCTTTGGGGGGTATAGGAAAAATTTGAACTGTCACTGCCTGCATTTTTACCATTTACCTGCCATTGGTATCCGGGCCTTGCGCCGCCATTTTGGGCGGTGGCTATAAAAGTTGCCGGTGTGTTGTTGCAAACAGGGTTTTGCGGAAGCGATGTAATTTTTACCGAAGGCACCAGCACAGAATCAACATTAAGGGTAAGCTGAGTAGTGGTCGTATTGCTTTGTGCGCAGTTAACGGCTGATGCGCTTAAGAAAGCCGTTAAAGAAACTGTATAATTACCCACGTTTGGGTAATTATGTACCTGGCTAAGCACATTGCCTTTTGTAGTTACTTTGGGGCTGCCATCACCAAAATCCCATGAATAGAGCACTACGCTATCGGCAGTAACAATATTAAAAGTATCAAGCCCCCTGCAGACAGATAAGGTAGGGTCGTCTATACTGGCTACGCTGTCACAGGTAAAGTACACACCTATGTTATCAACCCCCGAACCTGCCGAATACCCATATCCCTGGTAATCCCCAAAACCGTACGCATAAGCCAAAAAGCCTCCGGAATTCGTTATTTGGTGCGGGCCGGCTTTTAGATCAACAGACGCCGTACTATACAGAACATTACCTGGCACTACAGTAAATAAGCTGCCTATGTTTTGACCATCCAAAATAGTTTTGCCTGCATCCGCCGTTTTACAGGTTATGGATGCATGGTGGTATGCTATTACACCAATTTGAGGAGACAAAAAAACCGCGTTTGACAAAGCCTGTTCAATAGGCCGCATGGTGATCATGGTAGGATCGCCACTATTGGCAGGTCCCCTCGTCTGATCATAATCCTCTCCCACGCCAAAAAGCATTACCTGCACCGGGTTGCTGGTTGTTATGTAGTCGGGTATATTGTTTGTTTCAAATTCATAGAATTTTCCGGTATTAAGGGTTGCAGAAAGTACCCCATTTATATTTACCGCAGTATTGTCGAATGCTGCATACACCCGCACACGGTTTGTATTGCGCCCCTTTAATTTTATGGTTATAAATTGCTTGCCGAAAGTATTAACCGGGAACAATTGCTCATAAAGCTGGTCACCGGCGGCATACCCCAACGGCACATCCGACAGCTCGCTTCCTGCAAATACAGCGATTGGCTTGCAGCCGTTGGTAACGGAGACGGTGGAACCCGACATGTCGCCGCCAAGCGAAGTAACCAGGTATGTTTGCCCTTTGTTGAGCAGAATATTAATAGGAATGCCCGGCTGATCAAAATTCGTGGTAATTGAGCTGGGTACGATAGTTATTTTGGTGCTGTCTTCTGTAGCTTCGATTAAAAAGCAGGAGTTATTATCTGTTGGGTACGAGGCAACTGAGTAATATTCCCCCAAACTGTTTTTCGGGATCACATTGGTGGCATCACTGGAATTTATTTCATTACACAGTGCGTAAAGGGATATAGTATCCTTAGATGTTACAATAAGCCCCAGGTTGCTTGCTGTTTCCTGGTTTTCGTTATAAGCCTCGCCAAGCGGTACTGTCACTATCGTTATATTGCCTGCGGTAATAGTAAAAGGAACGCTATACCCGGTATTTGGGTTTGAAATTGTGCCGGAAGTATTTACCGATGAGGTCAGGAAAAGTTCTGTTGTATCAATACTGGGGTTGTAATTTTTGTAAAATGCCACATAAAACTCCTTGCCCTGCGTAGTTATTTTTTGTGCCATGGCAATACTGCCGAGCAACAGCCCGGAAACTACCATTAATAAGAACTTTTTACGCATAAGGGCGTGGGTATTTTTTCTAAAAGCAATTATCGTAAAACAATATTACAAAGAGTTTTTTCAGTAAATTATTAAAAGCGGAGAATAAAATGTTAACTGTTGCAGCAAATTAAGGAAAACAGCAGCATCCTTCCAACAAAAAAGCCCTGCAAAAACAGGGCTTTTTTGTACTTCAAAACGGTTTAATTTCTGCGTCCGGCAAAGCGGCTTAATAACTTTAATATTTCTATGTACAGCCAAACAATGGTAACAAGCAACCCAAATGCGCCGTACCATTCCATATATTTTGGCGCCCCCGCATCAGCACCTTTTTCTATCATTTCAAAATCAAGAATTAAGTTTAATGCAGCAAGGCAAATTACAAGCAGTGAAAACCCAATAGCCACCGGGCTGCTGTTATTCCAGCTTGTTAATGGTATGTCGATCTTAAAAACATAAAACAGCAAAATATCAATCATATAAAAAATGGCTATACCAGCTGTTGCTGTAAATACGATGCTTCTCAACCTTTGTGTGGGTTTAATTACACGAAAATTGTACAGCAAAAACATTGCTATAGCCACACCAAATGTTAGTGCTACAGCCTCTATTACAAGGTTGGGGTACCTCGCTTTGAATTGTTCATTAAGCACAGCGGATACTGCGCCAACAAAAAAACCTTCAAGTATACCATAGGCGGGAGCCAGGAAAGGCGACCAGGTTGGTTTAAAGATAATGGCCAAAGCCACGCCAAGGCCACCAAAAACACCAATGATAATAAAGGTGTACATAGTTTGCGGAGCGCCTGTATTATATAAATGCCATGTATAGGCCGCACCAGCCATAACCATAAGCATTAAAAACCCAAATTTGTTAATTGTTCCACGAACGGTCATCAAACCCTGCATTTCTCCTTCAAGAGTCCTGCTCCTGTCGAACATTTTTTGAGAAAGTGTTGGGTTGCCTGATTGAAAAAGTGCCATAATAAAATTTTATTTTAGTTATAAATATACTTAATAGTAAAGCTTAAAACAAGTTAATTATTTTGTTTTATACCCGGATAGTGGTCAATGGTCTCAAAAACATACCTGGGGTCTTTTTTAAGGATCGAGAGGCATTTATACAGCGAATCCGCATAATTAGCGTGCGCAAACATGCGGTCGTGCGCCAGCAGTACCAGCGTATAACGGGCATGCGTGTGGCGCTGGGTAAAATCGTCATCTATCATGCGGGCCATTCTTTCGGCACTTTCAACCGGCACACTTTCGTGGTTAACGGTTTTAAAGCCCCATTCTTCATCCCAGCCGATAACATTATACCCTGCCGAGTCAAGTAATTCGCAAACAGGTTTTACAAGGGGTGCGGCTTTTACCTCACCCTGCCTTACCCAGGCGCTGTTACCAGGCAGCCTTACTATTTTAAAAGGCACCTTCAGTTTTTCCTGGCAGGCAATAAAATCAAGCAATGCTTCGTGCGGATGATGATAAAAATAGACATACCTGTCGTTGAATGCGTGTGTTTTGCTATGGTTGGTGAGCAGGTAATTGGGATAACTGCTGCGTATGGTATCAATAAGGTTCTCTCTTTCTTTACCTTCCACATGGTCGGCAATAGTAAAAAAACTGGCTTTTAAACCCAACTGCCTGAATATGTTTAAACAGTTTACACTGCCCGGCGGCTGCGGGCCATCATCGAAAGTTAAGAAAATATAGCGTTTTGTACTGTCAATGGTTATGGGTGTAATTTCAAGCTTTGCAGGCGGGGGTGGAGGTGGGGCCACACTATCTGTTTTAGTGGCCGGACCAACAGAATCTGCACGATCTGCCTGCTGGCTTTTTGTATTAGTGTTGTTGCAGTTTATAGCAAGGATCGCTATCAGTACAGAAAAAAATAAAATCCTTAATTTCCATCCACCGGGGTAATATCTCATATCAATGCAAAATAGTAAGTTGCAAATATACTAAAGCATTTTTCAAATGGTAAGGCCGTTAATTTTCAGCAACCGTATTTAACGTAAGGTTATTTAGTTATTGTTAACTTTTCTTATTACAATTGCGCCAGTATTAAATATTTTTCTTGATGAATTATTGTCCGGGGCTTCAGACTAATAACTAATGGCCTTTGGGGTTATTCTTCCCATCATATCTTTTATCATATCTTGCATACAACCCGGCAAATAGTTTTTATGGTATTACTTGGCATTGATTCATTGTTGCTTTTATATATTACTTCTGGCCTGGGAATTTTTATGCTGACTTTTTTGCAAAGAATATTTAAACACCCTGCTGAAGCTAATACATTGGGTGTTGTTTTGTTGGGCCTTATTTTTTCAACGTTTTATTTTAGCCTTGTTTCTTTTTGGTTTCCTGTTAATTATTTCTGTTTGATACCCTTGCTTGCATTAAGCAGCTTTAGTTTTATTAAAAATACGGAGGGCAGAAAAAAGTTCAGCTTTCAGGCACGGCAAAATCTACAATTAATTTTCTCTCCTGCCAACCTTTGGTTTTGCGTACCCGTAATAGCCATGTTATTTTATTACTGGATAATACCGCCTGCAAACCCTGACAGTGCCGATTATCATTATACAACCATTTTATGGTACGAAAAGTATAAGGTTGTTCCGGGGCTGGCCAATGTACATGGCCGCTTTGCTTTTAATTCAGCAGCATTTATTATACAGGCCGCTTATGCGTTTACTGCTGTGGCCGGCCAATCTCTTTATCCGTTAAATGGTTTGATCATAAGCTTATTTGTGTTGTGGCTGTTAACAAGGGTACTAAGAAATAAAAGTTCGTTTGCAGGTATTGTATATGCAGTTATATTTTTTTTGCTGACCAGGGATTCGCTTATAAATCTTTCTTCACCTTCTTCCGATCCATTATTCACTATTTGTATTACTTATGTTTTAATTAAATATTTTGACGTCCTGTTGTTAAATAAAATAACCGTTTCCCTTGTACTGGTTCCGGTGTTAATAACGCTGTATGCTTTTATAGCAAAGTTGTCTGCATACTCACTCATCCTCACCATACCCTTTATACTTTATCATTTAAGAAAAACTGAAAAACTATTGCCTTTTTTACTGAAGCTGTTTATTATTTGTCTGCCTTTGTATATAACCTGGTTTTGCCGCAATATAATTTTAAGCGGATACTTAATTTATCCTTTGCCTTATATAGATATTTTTAACGTTGACTGGAAAGCGCCCAGGGATATTTTGATGGTTGACTACTTTAAAATAAAGCATGAGCCGAAAGTTTATGCGGATATTGGCTATTTAAAATCTGTTCCCTTTCCGCGCTGGATATATCCCTGGCTGTCCTACCGGGTTAAGAATTATTATGCCATGGATGTGTACTCTTTTTTGCTGGCCGTGTTTTCGCCTTTTTACTGGATCGCTGTATATATAAAGCGAAGAAAAATCAGCTCTCTTGTTTTTATGTTGTGGCTGTTTATATATGCAGGCGTTTGGCTTTGGCTTATTAATTCGCCGGAGTTCAGGTTTGGAACAGTTTTTTTTTCGCTGTCAATCACACTGCCATTTTTATATTTTGCTGTCACGGGTGTCCAAAAAAAGTATCCCCTGGTCCGCATTGCTTTGATCACTATATGCATAATTTCAAGCGTTCACTATATCAGGCAGGCTTCCAAACAAGAAAGCACGTATGCATTTTCGCCAAAAGATTATTGGTTATTGCCTTTAAAGGATAAGCACTATTATTATCATAATAATAAAAGCGGGTTTAAATATATGGTAATAAATAACGGTGTAAAACTTTACCTTTCTGATTCCGCACATGAATGTCTTAATACAGATCAGCCCTGCATGATGTGGAGGTATGGTACTATTGAAATGCGCGGCAATAAAATGGATGATGGTTTTAGAAATGTAAAAGATGAGGTGAGCAAATATTATCCCTATGTAAAATAAGACTCCGCTCTTTACTTCATGTTAACTATAGAAGCCAGGGTTTCAAAAACTTAACTTCCCTTATAATTCTTTATTTAAAGTTCAGGTTAAACCTGCCATTGGTGATCGTTCTTGACCTGTTATTGGTTCCCAAAAGATTTCCTGAAAAAGTACCCTGCACGTTTGTACTGTTTATGGAAGTGATCGTAATAGCTGCGAGACCATTGTCACCGGGAGTATAATCAAAATCGGATGGGTTTTGTGTAAACACAAGAAAGATGGCGCTGTTAAAATCAGCCGACGCTCTGTATTTATAAGTTCCGGGCAAAATAGGTGTGGTATTGTTGATAAGAATCTGCATATCATCCGAATAAAAAGAGTCAACGCTGTAACCAACCAGGCTGATACTATACGGGGGGTTACCGGGGTTAGTGGTGTTATTGTCTATCCGGGTAGCTATGATCCTGGCGCTAAAAGTTTCGGTAACACCATTAACATCGGCGATAAAGGTGTTAGGAGGAAGAGCCCCGGCGGAAGAACTTTTACGGCAACCAAAGAAGATAAGCAGCAGGCAGGCGGGCAGCACCAGCATTTTTTTTGTGTTCATATGACATCGGGTTATGAAAGGTGAAAAAATAATTGAATGAAGTTAATTAATGTTCTTATTGAAAATATAAAACAAATTGGGTATTTAATAAATATCCACCCTCGTTAACCTGCTGATATTTATGGCGGTTACCCCTTTATACCCTTCGCCATTTATTTACGGCAGGCCTGGATATTTTTCGATTGGGCGGTACTGTTTACTAATTCACCGAAATGATAAAGAAGGATGTGTTAAAATCGGCCATTGCCTTTTTGGGTAATACTGAAATAGCATTTTTTTGGAGAGCCTTGACTTTATTAAAACAACACAGTATGAACACCCAAAAAGCCAAAACCGCTGTATTAGCAGCATTTTCAACAATTTTATTTGCTGCATTTACATCATGCCACAAAACAGGCAATAGCCCTGTAACCGCCACCGATTCACTTAGAATTGTATACGGGTATGATTCCGTAAGCCAGATAGGCAGGGATAGCTTAGTGGCATATTTTCCTTTTAACGGCAGCTTTACTGAAGTAAAGCAAAATTTAGCCGGGGTAAATACCAACGCGTCTTTCGGGTCTGCCGGCATCAATGCCTCAACCGGGCAATAGTTAACACTTCCGGATAGGGCCGGGGTACAACTATGCCAAAGTTATGTCAAAGTATCCAAATAACGCTTCGCATTATGTTTTGGCTATAATAACTGGAATTTTAAATCATTGATTATCAATCACTACTGTCCGGTAAAACTAAGGCATAAATAATATTAAAAGGAGGCTTGCGCCTCCTTTTTGATTAGTTTAGAGTTACCACACCATAAACTGACCATGAACAAAAGTAATTTTTTTAGCGGACAGCCGATATTTTCTCAACTGATAAAATTCATTCCCAGATCCTGTGCAAATAAAGCGGTACTGGAGTTGAACAGTGATTATTACTGCAAAAAGTTTGATACATGGCATCATTTAACAACGATGCTGTATACCTGTTACCAGCATTGCACTTCTTTACGTGAAGCAGTAAGTGGTATGGCGGCTTGCCAGGGACGGCTTCAATCTGCCGGAATGATCCATTTACCAGCCCGGAGCACACTTGCAGAGGCTAATATGCGCCGTAGCTATGAGGTTTTTGAACAAATATTCCTGTCATTATATAACCTG
>Ga0207159_1076_pt1 | contig 24196 bp, 14 predicted proteins | sample Alteio_BWMinHeat_23_FD_153511 | JGI IMG/M metagenome (GOLD analysis project Ga0207159, IMG submission 153511) | Enriched cells from forest soil in Barre Woods Harvard Forest LTER site, Petersham, Massachusetts, United States -... | ecosystem: Environmental > Terrestrial > Soil > Temperate forest >... | reverse complement strand
AAGGTGATGAGCGCAGCGCCTGGGCCTGGGCCGGCGTAGATCACCGTGGGGTCGTATTGCGGCACGTAAACGATCTGGGGATTGGCGGGTTGAATGACATATATAGGTTGGCCGGAGATTTGCTGAACCTGAACCTGCTGCTGCTGATTGCTGCGCAGGGCTCCCGAGTTATACGCCTGAGCGCGCAGGCGCTGAATTGAGTCGGAAACTCGTTGTTGGTCGGCGGTGACGGCATCGCCGATGGCGGCGTAGTCGTCGATGTTCTCCGCCATCATTTGCAGCACCATGGGGAAATTGACCAGGGCGATGAATGCGGGATCGAAGCCTTGTTGCTGCGCGGCGTCGGTAAGCGCCGTGCCGGTGAGATTTGGATTGTGCGCGAGCCAGTTGTCTACGTCGAGGATTTCCTGCGGGTTTGTGGAGGCTGTTGTTATCTGCGCGAGGAGCGAGTCGGGGTAAAGGGCGATCGGCGCGAGGAGTTGATCCAGTTGTTGCGGCGTGGGCAGCGGTAGGTTTTGGGCCTGGAGTTCGGGCGCAAGATTATTGAAAACGAGAAGGATAATGAGCAGGATTGCAGCGCTGATGCTGGGTCTGCGTGGCATGCGACCTCCCTTGAGATGGGGACGGATCAGTTTGCCCTGAATGATTCATGGTTGCAGTTAAGCCGACACAGTATATGTCTTCACTTCATGCGGGCGGAGTCGCGCGGGGCGATGGTTTCGGCGGCGTTCTCTGTCCTTGCGGTCAAAGCGTGAAGAAGCGGTTCGCTCCGTAGACGAGGCTGAGTGTCAGCAGGGCGATTACGACTTCGCCGATGGTGCCGACGGCGATGGGCTTCCAACCTTGTTTGAAAAGCTGGCGGATGTTGGTGCGCAGGCCTACTCCGGCGAAGGTGAGAAGGAATGCCCAGCGCGAGAGATTGGCGAGGGCGGTGAGTTGCGGTTTTGTGAAGACGGCGGCGCTGGCGAGGATGGAGATGAGCAGGAAGCCCAGGACGAATTTCGGGAATTTCTGCCAGAGAAACGCCGCCTTGTTGCCGACTGCTTTGGCGCGGCCTTGCGAGGCCCAGTAGATGGCATAACCGAGGACGATGAAGCCGATCATGGCGTTGCGCGTGGTCTTGGCGAGGACCGCGTATTTAGCGGCGGTGTCGGAGTAGAGTGCGCCGGCGGCGGTGGCTTCCGCGGTGTTGTCGACGGCGAGGCCGGCCCAGAGGCCGTAGGCGTGTTCGCCGAGATGGAGCGAGTGGCCGATGAGCGGGAAGGTGAAGAGCGAGATGGCTCCGAGGGCGAGGATGGCGGCGATGGCGTAGGAGGAGTCTTCTTCGTCGGCGTCGATGGCGCCCTGGGCGGCGATGATGGCGGAGACTCCGCAGATGGATGAGCCGACGGCGAGCAGGGCGGTGAGCTTGGGGCCGAGACCGAAGATGCGGCCAAGCACATGCATGAGCGTGAGCGAGAGTGCGATTTCGATGGCGACTAGACCGAGGCTGATGCCGCCGAGGTGGAGGATGTCGGCGAGCAGGAATCGCGAGCCAAGCAGCACGATGCCGCCTTTGAGCCAGAACTCATAGGTGGCGACGCCGGGTCGGAAGACTTCAGGGATGCCGATGGTGTTGGCGAGGACGAGGCCGATGAGGATGGCCCAGAGGACGTATTCGATGTTTGGCGCGGTGATGTGGTGCGCTTTCGTGTAGTGTGCGATGGATTGCTCGATGAATTTGCCGGCGTAGCCGACGGCGATCAGCAGGAGGATGCCGGGAATGAGGCGGAAGGCGCGGGACCATGCAGAGGATGCGGGTACGGCAGGATTGAGTGCGACAGATGAGGCGCTCATAAATTCTCCTTAGCGGCCGGCGGTGTTCTACCACTTGACGTGGGTGATGATGTGCAGGCGGACGAGCGCTGCGGCAGCGAGTGCGAGAAAGACTGCCCAGGTGTCGAGGGAGAAGGCCCATTTGCTGCGCGGTTTGTTTTCAGGTTGTGACATTGACTTGCTCCTCTGTGATTTCGGATTGGAGGGATGAGGAAGATGAATCGCCGGCGGGCATTCGCTTGGCGAGCGCCCAGCCGGCGAGGAGGAGTGACGGCGCGGCGACGGCTGGCTCGCCGGCTAGTGCGGCGAGCGTCGTCCACTGGACCTGCTGATCGGGTTGCGCGGCGTGGCTGATGATGCAGCAGGGAAGTGTTGATGGTTCGCCTGCGGTTAGCCATTCAGCGGCGAGCTTTGCGTAGTCGCGGCCGGGCATGTAGATGACGCGGGTTGGGTGCGATTCGGCGGCATCTTCGCGGCGGTGGGCGGTGTGGAACTCTACGCTGGAGGCGATGCGGCGGTCGGTGAGCGAGCAGCCGATGGCGGCGGCGGCGGCGAATGCGGCGGTGATGCCGGGGACCACTTCGTAGGGAATGCCGGCTTCGGTGAGTGCATCGATTTCTTCGCCGGCGCGGCCGAAGATTAGCGGGTCGCCGCATTTGAGGCGGACGACGGTGAGGCCGCGGTTGGCTCCGTCGATCATGAGCGCGTGGATGTCGGTTTGGCGGATGCGATTTGGCGCGCCGCAGCGTTTGCCTACGCTCAGGACCAGCGCCTGTGTGGTGATGGTGTTGAGGATTGCGCCGGACACGAGGTCGTCGTGGAGGACAAGGTCGGCGGTCGCGAGGAGGCGCGCTGCTTTGAGCGTCAGCAGGTCGGGGTCGCCGGGGCCTGCGCCTACCAGGTAGACCTTTCCTTTTGCAGTGGTGGTCATGTGAGCCACCACGATTCGGCTTTTGCTTTGGGCGTGCGGGCGAGTTGGCGTGAGGGACAGCTTTCGGATTCGCACACTTCGCGGGCGGCGAGCTTTTTTAGCAGGTCGTTGCGGAGTGGGCCTGCTGGCTGGTCTTCGATGACCGTGCGGCGGAAGCGTCCGAGGCGGGAGAGCCAGTTGCCGGTGTCTTCCGGAAGCGCGGCTTGCAGTTGCTGGCGTATCTGCTGGGCGAAGGCGGGGCTTTCGCCTGTGGTGGAGATGGCGATTTGGAGCGGGCCGCGACGGACGACGGAGGAGAAATAAAAATCGCAGCAGGGCGGATCGTCGACCGCGTTGACTAGGACGTTGAGCTCGGTGGCGTCGGTGTAGACGGCGTGGTTGACGGCGGGATCGCTGGTGGCGGCGATGACGAGCGAGATGTGGTCGAGGTCTTCGCGGCGGTAGGCGCGGCGGTGCAGGGCGAGTTGGCCTGCGGTGGCGAGGCGCTCGATCTCGCTGATGGCTTCGGGGGCGACGACAGTGATTTTGGCGCCGCACTCGATCAGGCTGGTGATCTTCTGAAGAGCGACGGTGCCAGCACCGACGACGAGACAGCGATGCGACTCGAGCTTTACGAAGATGGGCAGCAGTGGTGTCGCGCTCATGTTGGGCTCCTTCACTCGCTTACGCTGTGCGGCACGTGGCCGCTGGGTTGGTCGCGCTCGACCGCGGGGATGAAATCTCCGGCGAGCAGAGTGCGAAGGTCTTCGTTGCTGTGGCGCGCGAAGTAGGCGCGCAGATTTTCGTTGTGTTCGCGGGTGTTGAGGTAGCCGCGCAGGAGGCGTTCGAGCGCTTCGGGGACTTGCGTGGCGGGGCAGCGGTAGCCGACGGGCCGGGCGATGCCGGCGTGATGGCCGACCGCGCCGCCGAGGCAGAAGTAGTAGGCGTCGACTAGGGCGCCGTTGTGTTTGATCTTTTTGCCTTCGACGCCGACGTCGGCGATCCAGTGTTGGCCGCAACTGTTGGGACAGCCGGTTACGTGCAGCTTGAGTTGCTGATCGAACTCGGGCAGGCGGGTTTCCATCTCGTCGACCAGCCAGCGGGCGAAGCCTTTTGTTTCGGTGATGGCGAGCTTGCAGAACTCGGTGCCGGTGCAGGCGACGGCGCCGCGCCAGAAGGGGGACGCTTCGACTTGCAGATCGATCTTGCCGAGTTCGGCGACGAGCGGGTCGATGTTTGCAGCGGGGATGTTGATAAATAGCAGATTCTGCGCGGTGGCGGTGCGGAGGTCACCGGTGCCGAATCGTTCGGCGAGGGTGGCGGCGGCATCGAGCTGATCGCCGGTGAGGCGGCCGCGCAGGACGGAGGCGCCGACGTAATAGAGACCGTCCTGGCGTTGGCGATGCACGCCGATGTGATCGCGCAGGATGTCGCTGGGAAAGATTTCGTCGGCGGCTGGATCGAGACGGAAGGGCAGGCGCGCGGCGAGTTCGGCGAGGAAGCGATCGGCGGTCCAGCCTTCGCGCAGGAAGAGATGTTTGAGACGGGCGCGCTCGCGGTTTTCGCGCAGGCCTTGTTGCTCGCGGAAAAGCTCGGCGATGGCTTGGACGACCGCCGCTGCTTGTTCTGGACGGATGAAAGCGTCGAGTTTGACGGCGAGATGCGGATCGGCGGAGAGGCCGCCGCCGACGCGGACGGAGAAACCGACTTCGTTGCCGCGACGGACGGGCGTTAGGCCGATGTCGTTGATCTCGGGATAGGAGCACCAGGACGCGCAGCCGGTGATGGAGATTTTGAATTTGCGCGGGAGGTTGTAGAAGTCGGCGTTGCCGGAGAGAGCGTGCGAGACCTCAAGCGCGACGGGCGATGCGTCGAGCACTTCATCGGCGGCGAGGCCGGCGAGCGGGCATCCCGTTACGTTGCGGACTACGTCGCCGCATGCGCCTTTCGGGGTGAGTCCGACGTGAGTGAGCTGGTCGATGATTTCGGGCAGCGATTCGATGGAGAGCCAGTGGAGCTGGATGTTCTGGCGGACAGTGATGTCGGCAACGTTGCGGGCGTGCTGCTTGGTGATCGCGGCGACGGTGTGAAGCTGTTGCGCGGTAAGGATTCCGTTGGGAATGCCGATGCGGAGCATGAAGTATTCGGTCGGCTTGCCTTCGCCGCCAACGCCACCGAGGGCGCCGACGCCGTCGCCCTGGGTGTAGATTCCCCACCATTTGAAGTAGGTGCCGGCCCACTCCGGCAGGACACTTGCACGACCTTGTTGCGCGAAGCGGCGCACCTCATCGAGCGCGTTCCAAGGATTCTTTTCGCGCTTGAGGCGTTCGACCTTCTGGGCCTTTGTTTCTTTCAGTGGTGCTGCGGTATCGGGCATTGCTTCTCCGGAAAAAGGAAAAGCCCCCATCGCAGGGCGGCTGCGATGGGGGCTTGGGTAGTAGAGCCTAGTCTGAAGTCAAATTCAGGTCAGATACTTACCAAACACGCCGGCGCAGCAGCATGGCGGACAACACATGCAACAAACTGCGGACGTGCTGGTGAAGCGTGACATAGGGCTAACGTAGGCTCGATGCGGCGGAAAGTCAATAGCCCGACGGGTTAATTTCTATGAATTTCCTGCGGCTTATTTCATTACGTCGATGCCTGGCCGTACGAGCTTGTACACACTGCCCCAGATCTCCGGATATTGCGTGGCGAGCCACGTAAGGACGGGGAGTGCGCCGAAGGCGGCGATGCGCAGGTAAAAGTCGATGCCAAGTTCGTTCGGCGTGGTTTTGGTGATGCGGCTGAGTATGGTGTTGCGATGCATCTGCGCAAAGACCATGACGATGCCGATGCCAAAGCCGAGCAGCAAACCGGTCAGGGTGAGATCGATTTCCTGGCGTGGCTGGAAGGGATAGAAGTTGAGCGCGAGCATGACCAACGCAAATCCCACGGTGATGAACAGCATTAGATAGCGGAGCTGCACCATGATGGCCCGGATGAGGGCGAGATAGCGGAGGGCGAGGAATTCTTCGGCGCGCAATTCGACCTCCGATTTGGCCGGAGTTTCGCTCGCACCTGTTTTTGCTGAGGCGGCTTCCCCGGTGCTGGACTGCACGACGCTTTCGTGTCGCATGCGCCACGCCGGAATGAGGACCTTCTGCAAAATGATTTCTGCGCAGGTTGCGTATAGGGCTTCGGTTTTTTGCTTCAGGTCGCTTGCAGTTGGGCTTCCGGCTGGGGGCGGCTGCTTTGGAGTCTTGTCGATGACATCGAAGTGGTTCTGCGATTCCTGGATGGCATTTTCGAGGTCGGCATGCCGTTCCAGCAGGTCGGGCGCCTGATGTTGAATTTCTTTTTCGTTTACGAGTTGCCTGAGTGATTCGGCGGCGCGGGCCATATCGCGGCGACGTTTCAGCAGATCGTCCTGACGAAGCATCGCCATCCAGCTCACATCATCGAGACGGCTGAAGGCGAAACGAATCGGTCTCCACTCCAGAACCTCGAGAAGCTGGCCGCGCAACGCAGTCCAAACCAGGAAGAGCCGGGCTATGGCGCACAAGGTGAGGATGACGAGCGGAACAAGGAGCACGGAGACGAAAAATTCATAAGGCTTTGTTCTGCTGCCCCACCAGCCGAAATGGTCGAGGCCTTTGACTGGGTCTATCCAGAACCAACCAACCGCTAGCAGAACAATAAGAAGGATGAGGTATATGTCCGGGCGCTTTGATGTGGCGGCATCGGCCGAAAAGACTTTGTGCGCGAGACGGCGCGAAATCATGAGGCAGGTGAGATCTTCGATCAGTTCGCTGCTCAGTCTGTGGTCGGAGACGAAGAGCAGGTCGGGAGAAGCGAGGCCAGGAGTCCTGGGTACGTCGATGAGATTTCTTGCGTCGGGCAGTCGCGGGCGGGTGTTCCTGCTGAAGCGAAGACGGCGCGTCTGAGTGACCGCCCAGAGGTACCAGCCCCAAAGCAGCAACACCACCGGCGTGAGAGGAGAAACACCGCTGTCAGGGTGGATGCACCTGTAGCTGAAGAACACCCCGAGGCTGCGGCCTGCGCCCTGGCGCCAGCAGAGCCAGCACCACAGCACGGTCAAGATAGCGCCCGCCGTAAGGGTGCAGACGTAGAGCGTCGCGCATACCGATGATTCGCTGCGATTGAAGAGGCTTCCCGTCTCGCTCCTTTTCCAATGGACATATGAGACTGATTTGCCGAACGCAACTGCGGCGGCGAGAACGCCAAAGGCCAACGTGGTCCAGGCAATGGCATGGTTGAGGAGGCTGGTTTTGAGCAGTTCATTGAAACGCAGTAGAGGAATGCCAGTCGTCGCTGCCAGCAGGTATAGGACGACTCCTCCGCAGAGGACGTAGAGTGCGCGGCGGTGCGCCTGGTCATTTTCGCGGAGATCGAGGTCGCATGTCCGGGGAGAGCTGTAGCGGGCGGCCACGAGCGAGATGATGTGCACCAGGCAGATGACGCAGATGAGGACGCAGAGCGACTGCCAAAAATGAGAAGGATAGACAAGGATCGGAAGTCTGGGGCGAGCAGGCTGCGGCAGTGAAGCGAGTCCGCTCTCGTCAGAAAGTATAGCGACCGGGTAGTAGGCGTCCGTGCCCACTGCGGTAAGCCAGAGGGACGGATGCGCGCAACCAGAGGAATCGCGCGGGCCGTAGTTGTACAGCACGGGGGAGGACTTTTGCTGAGGATCGGTTTTGCCGCCGCTTTGCAGTTGCCAAAGCATGTAGCTGGCCGCGTTGTAGTAGCCGATGGACTCGGAATCGGAGAACGCGCGCATCGCGGTGTTCTTTGGGGAGTGCCCCGGCCACGCCAGCGGGTATGGCGTCACGCTGAGAGAGCCGATGAATGGGGCATTGTCGCCGGCGCGTTCAAAGAGCAGATCGGATTGATGCACGATACGAACGTCTGGATTTGAGCGATGGAGAAATTGAGCCAGAAAAAGCTCGTCCAAAATGTTGGAAGCAGTGATGTGAACAAACTGGATGCGTTCCTGTCCGAGCGCATGTGCGATCGACATCAATTGCGCTTCCTGAGATGCGGGTGAGATCTCCTTTGAATATCGAGTGATTGTGTCTCCGCCGCTGGGGTCTCGAGTGGAAAGGTGAAGATAGGGCGTGGGAGACGCCGCCTCGCCGGAAACACCGGTCGTGCCAGAGTCCTGATAGGTATTTCTGAGCAGCGAGATCTCGCGCGGGAAATAAAGCAACTGAAAACCGGATGGTCTATTGGATTTATCTCTGGTGGCGGGAGAGAGGCCGAGGAGGGTGGCGTCCTCGCTCAGGGTCGCCGACCTGCCTGGCCAATATCCGTTTCTTGATAGTTGTTGCGCCAGAACATCGTCTGTCCTGTCGGAGAGGAAAGAGATGTACCTGTTCGCGCCGCCGCCGGTGTCCGGCCCGGGCACTCTGCCGGTTTTCGGCTGGGCCATGGGATCGTTGAGTTCTTCGAGTGCGCGGCGCGTCTCCGTCACTCCCGCTATCTTCACGCCGGTATTTTTGTGCAAGGGATCTCTGTCCGCGAGAGTGGCCGCGCGCAGTCCTTCATTTAAGGAGGACGCCGATCCCGAAAAGGACGGGCCGATGATATCCAGATTTCCGGCCGGATCCAGTCTGCTGAAGTGATTGCGGAAAGCGCGCTCGAGCTCCGATTGGTGCTGGACGGCCAGTTCCAATTGCCTGGCGTTGACGCCGTTCGCCGGGCTCTCGTCGACGAGAAAGACATAGAGGACCGGCTTCGCCCCGTAGTACTCGGTCTGCGAAGGTTCGTTGAATTCATAAAAGGGATCGTCGAGAACGTAGCGATTGCCATCGAAATGACCTCGGGAGAACCGTTGGTCGAATATCAGGAGGCCCGGTTCATCCTCAGCGGCTTCCCCGGAACCAGCTTGCGCAGATTTGCCCGCCGCACTTTTTTCGTCATCGATTTTCCAGGGCAGCCATGAATATCTGATCAGGTAGCGGTTGTCGGCCGCGGCCTCGAGCAAGATATCGGTGCGGCGGTCGAACTGGAGGGCGAAGTGGGTCCGGACGGGAAGGGGAACAAGCGCGATGACCGACCGGACCAGCGGCACCCAGTTGGAGTCCGGCGGCGCTCCCCACCGTTCTGAGGCTCCAGGACAATCAGGGGCGTCGTTTTTTTGTGCGGCAACGTGCAGATCTATTGCTCCGGTCGCGTCATGCACCGTTTCATCGATTGCCACACCGTTGGATTTCGCAGTCTGGTCCGGCAATGGGCGCTCTTGCTGCCAATATTTGCAGGAGGCTTTCCAGGGTCCATCACCGCTGACTTGATTCAGCGCCGCGTTCGGCGCAGATGCGGTTCCGGCGGCTGATCTGGTGGCGACCTGGGTGCCCGTGGGCCGCAAGAGGAGTCCGGCCATGAGGATGGCGGCGATGGTCGTGCCCCGGCCCCGTTCCATAGTCCACCTGTGTCGCGCCACGGGTTGAAGCGGGAGGACGAGGTCGTGAGCCGAGTGGGTGGAGCGTGTCGAAACGGCTCACACGTTGGAGGCAGGTAACACGCACCCCCGCCCAACGGTAACGCGATTCGGGGCAACGGTAGGCGCGATTATCAGGGAAGTCAATCAAGAAGTGAGACTTCTTGCGTGGTTGAACCACAGTTGGGCCGGGCGCGAGTCCATCCGGGCGCGCGATACTCGTAACCTTTCTGCCTCTCGAGCCGTAAGCGTATATAGAGGTTGAGAAGATGCAAGTGATGGAACAGCCATCTGACGTGTTGAGGCAGTTTCGTCATGGCGACCTCGACGCCTTTGAGGCGCTGTTCCGCCAGCATCAGAGCGAGGTCTACGGGTGGATTGTTCGCATCGTCCGCGATCCGTCGGCCGCCGAAGACCTGACCGTTGAGACTTTCTGGCGCATCCATCGCGCGCATGCCCGCTTTGATCCTGGGCAGGGCTTCGGCCCGTGGGCGCGACGGATTGCCACCAACGCTGCGCTCGATTACTTGAAGACTCGGCGGCCTGAAGCGGATGTGCCGGATGATCTCGCGTCGCCGCAGTTGGCGGACCCTGGCGTTTCTGAAGAGGTCCGGCGGAAGACGGCGTATGCGTTCGGGCGGCTTCCCGCGAAGTTGAAGGCAGCGGCCACGCTGGCGCTGATTGAAGAGCGGCCCTACAAAGACATCGCTGGCGCGCTGGGTATTTCTACGGGAGCGGTGAAGGTGCGGGTCTTTCGGGCGCTCCGGCTTTTGCGGAAGGAATTGAGACGACAAGGAATCGAACCATGAATGAACACGAGCAGAAACGAATGGAGCAACTACTTAAACAGTCTTTGCCACCGATCAGCGTGTTGGCAGCCACAGAACCGCAGCGCGACCTGTGGCCCGCGATGGTGCGGCGACTCGAAGCGCGTTCGCTGGCGGTGCCGTGGTTTGACTGGGCTTTGCTGGCGGCGGTGGTTGCGTGGTTCGCACTTTTTCCGGGAACGATTTCGCTGCTGTTCTTTCATCTTTAATTGGCACCTTTAATTGGCACCTTTAGTTGGCCGCAGTAGTTGGAGGAGAATATGAATACTCATCCTTATCTTCGCGCCTATATGGCGGGTATCGTTGCGCCTAGCGTGGCTTTGCTGGTCGCGCTGACGCTTTTCATCGTGACGCGGCTGGTGTTGCGTCTTCCTATTCCGATTGAGCGCGTCATTATTTTCCCGATGGCGTTAGTGCCAAATGTGTTCGGCGTGTGGAACATTTTTTATGTGTGGCTGCGGGGGCACCGTCATTTGCCCATCGGCTTTCACGGCGCTCTGCTGCCGCTGATTCTGATGCCGATAGGAGCATCGGCTGCCGTGTGTGGCGGATTTCTGACGATGGGGGCGCACGACGTCACTTGGTTCGACGCAATTCATATCCCGTATTTCGTCATCGGGCCGTGGTTACTTGCCGCGATTGGTGTGTATTACTTGGTGTGGAAGTACGTGGTGGGATTTCTCAATCAGATATTGGGGGTGGCGTGACTGTAACTGTCGCGTCGTTCTTTCCCTTAGTTGAGCGCCGATTCGAGACGCCGGCGGCGATTTTTTCAGTTAGAAGAAAGTAACCCCACTCTGCGGATTAGGCGCTTGGGATTGGTTGAAATTGCGCGCAGGCTTGGCGGGTAGGTCGGCTATACTTCAAGCAGGCGCGCTACTGCAGAACCTCAGCCTCTGTGGCGAAGCGGCCTGAGATAAGGGCCCTTGATTCCAGCCTCCATGAAGCAACCCCACTTGGCGCGCACCGCATCGCACGCGCATCCCTCCGTGTTCACAATCCCACTACTCTTTATTCTCGCCGAAGGAGTTCCTTCCCGATGAAAGCTGCCTCTGCTGTGGCTGATTCCAGCGCTCTGGATCAAAGCCAGCTTCTCACTGCTCTGCTCGCATTTAAGAAAGGCGATTTCAAGGTCAGGTTGCCTGAAGATCGCGTTGGCATGGCGGGCAAGATCTATGACGCGCTGAACCAGATCCTCGAGCAGAACGAAAACATGACCAGCGAGTTTGCGCGGATCAGCAAAGCCGTTGGTAAAGAGGGCAGGATCACGCAGAGGGCTTCGTTGGCCGCGGGGGGCGGTTATGCCGCGTGCGTGGACTCGGTCAATAGCCTGATCAGCGATCTGGTGCAGCCTTCAACTGAAGTAGCGCGCGTCATTGGCGCGGTGGCCAAAGGCGATCTGACGCAGGAGATGGCGTTGAAGGTGGAGAACCGCTCGTTGAAGGGCGAGTTCCTGCATACGGCGCGCGTTGTGAATACGATGGTGGCGCAGTTGAATGCGTTTGCCGGCGAAGTGACGCGTGTGGCCCGGGAAGTGGGTACTGAAGGCAAGCTAGGCGGGCAGGCGGATGTTCGCGGCGTGGCTGGAACCTGGAAGGATTTGACCGATTCCGTCAACAACATGGCGAGCAACCTGACCAATCAGGTGCGTAACATCGCCGGCGTAACCACGGCGGTGGCCAAAGGCGATTTGACGACCAAGATTACGGTCGATGCGCAGGGCGAAATTCTTGAGTTGAAGAACACCATCAACATCATGGTGGACCAGCTTTCTTCGTTCGCGTCGGAAGTAACGCGTGTGGCCCGCGAAGTGGGAACCGAAGGCGAGTTGGGCGGTCAGGCGGACGTGAAGGGCGTCGGCGGCGTGTGGAAGGACCTGACGGACTCAGTGAATTCGATGGCCGGCAACCTGACGGCGCAGGTGAGAAACATTGCTCAGGTGACGACGGCCGTGGCGAACGGCGATTTGAGCCGCAAGATTACGGTGACGGTGCGCGGCGAAATTCTTGAGCTAAAGAACACCATTAATACGATGGTGGATCAGTTGAACGGCTTCGCCGGCGAAGTAACGCGCGTGGCCCGCGAAGTGGGTACCGAAGGAAAGCTGGGTGGACAGGCTGACGTGAAGGGCGTCGCCGGCGTCTGGAAAGATTTGACGGAGTCGGTGAATTCCATGACCGGCAACCTGACGGCGCAGGTGAGAAACATCGCCGAGGTGACGACCGCCGTGGCCGGCGGCGATCTGGGCCGCAAGATCACGGTGGATGTGCGCGGCGAAATTCTCGAGCTGAAAAACACGATCAACACGATGGTGGACCAACTCAACGCGTTCGCCGGCGAAGTAACGCGTGTGGCCCGCGAAGTGGGTACGGAAGGCAAGCTGGGTGGTCAGGCCGACGTGAAGGGCGTCGGTGGTGTGTGGAAGGATCTGACGGACTCGGTGAACTCCATGGCCGGCAACTTGACCAGCCAGGTGAGAAACATCGCCGACGTCGCTACCGCTGTGGCCAAGGGCGATTTGTCCACGAAGATTACGGTGAACGCTCGCGGTGAAATTCTCGAGCTGAAGAACACGCTGAACATCATGGTGGACCAGTTGAATGCGTTCGCCGGTGAAGTAACGCGTGTGGCCCGCGAAGTGGGTACGGAAGGCAAGCTGGGCGGTCAGGCCGACGTTAAGGGAATCGCGGGTGTGTGGAAGGACCTGACGGAGTCGGTGAACTCCATGGCCGGAAACCTGACGGCGCAGGTGAGAAACATCGCCGAAGTTACGACGGCCGTCGCGCGAGGCGACCTGGGCCGCAAGATTACGGTGGACGTGCGCGGCGAAATTCTTGAGCTGAAGAACACCATTAATACGATGGTGGATCAGCTCAACGCATTCGCCGGTGAAGTGACGCGCGTGGCCCGCGAAGTGGGCACCGAAGGCAAGCTTGGTGGCCAGGCGGACGTGAAGGGCGTCGGCGGCGTGTGGAAAGATCTGACGGAGTCGGTGAACTCCATGGGCGGCAACCTGACGGCGCAGGTGAGAAACATCGCCGAAGTGACGACCGCTGTGGCCAACGGCGATTTGAGCCGCAAGATCACGGTGGACGTGCGCGGCGAGATTCTCGAACTCAAGAACACCATTAATACGATGGTGGATCAGCTCAACGCATTCGCCGGCGAAGTAACGCGCGTGGCCCGCGAAGTGGGTACGGAAGGCAAGCTGGGCGGCCAAGCGGTGGTGCGCGGCGTCGGTGGTACGTGGAAGGATTTGACCGACTCGGTGAACAACATGGCCGGCAACCTGACGAGTCAGGTGAGAAATATCGCTGAAGTTACGACGGCCGTCGCGCGAGGCGACCTGGGCCGCAAGATTACGGTGGACGTGCGCGGCGAGATTCTTGAGTTGAAGAACACCATTAATACGATGGTGGACCAGCTCAACGCTTTCGCCGGCGAAGTTACGCGTGTGGCCCGCGAAGTGGGTACCGAAGGCAAACTCGGCGGCCAGGCGGAAGTGAAGGGCGTCGGCGGTACGTGGAAGGATCTGACGGAGTCAGTGAACTTCATGGCCGGCAACCTGACCAGCCAGGTGAGAAACATCGCTGAAGTGACGACGGCTGTGGCGCGAGGCGATCTGGGTCGCAAGATTACGGTGGACGTGCGCGGTGAAATTCTTGAGTTGAAGAACACCATTAATACGATGGTGGATCAGCTCAACGCATTCGCCGGCGAAGTAACGCGCGTGGCCCGCGAAGTGGGCACTGAAGGCAAACTGGGTGGACAGGCGGAAGTGAAGGGCGTCGGCGGTACGTGGAAGGATCTGACGGAGTCAGTGAACTTCATGGCCGGCAACCTGACCAGCCAGGTGAGAAACATTGCGCAGGTGACCACCGCCGTGGCCAACGGCGATTTGAGCCGCAAGATCACGGTGAACGTGCAGGGCGAAATTCTTGAGCTGAAAAACACGATCAACACGATGGTGGACCAGCTCAATTCGTTCGCCTCGGAAGTGACGCGTGTGGCCCGCGAAGTGGGCACCGAAGGCAAGCTCGGCGGGCAGGCTGAAGTGCGCGGCGTTGCTGGTACGTGGAAAGACTTGACCGATAACGTGAACCTGATGGGCGCGAACTTGACGACTCAGGTGCGCGGTATTGCGAAGGTCGTTACCGCCGTCGCGAATGGTGACCTGAAGCGGAAACTGGTTCTCGAAACCAAGGGCGAAATTGCCGAACTCGCCGACACGATCAACGCCATGATCGATACACTCGCGCTCTTCGCCGATCAGGTAACCAGCGTGGCCCGCGAAGTCGGTATCGAAGGCAAACTCGGCGGTCAGGCGCGCGTTCCGGGTGCGGCAGGCATCTGGCGCGATCTCACGGACAACGTGAATCAGCTTGCCGCAAACTTGACGACGCAGGTCCGTGCTATTGCAGACGTGGCTATCGCCGTAACCAAGGGCGATTTGACGCGTTCCATCGCCGTCGAAGCGCAGGGCGAAGTGGAAACGCTGAAAGACACCATCAATCAGATGATCACCAATCTTGCGGAAACGACGCGCAAGAACACCGATCAGGACTGGTTGAAGACGAACATCGCGAAGTTCACCGGCATGATGCAGGGGCAGCGCGACCTGCTGACGGTGGCGGAGTTGCTGCTGTCTGAACTGACTCCTCTGGTAGGCGCGCATCACGGCGCGTTCTATCTGGCGGATGCGTCCGACGATCAGCAGACCTCGCTGAAGTTCCTGTCGGGCTACGCGTACTCGCAGAACGGAAAGCCACGCCAGTTCAGGTTGGGCGAAGCACTGGTTGGACAGTGCGCGCTGGAAAAATCACGCATCCTGGTCGGCAACGTGCCGCAGGATTACATTCGCATCGAATCGAGCCTTGGGGGTGCGGCGCCGGCGAGCATCGTGGTGCTGCCTGTGCTGTTTGAAGGCGAGGCGCGCGCGGTCATCGAGCTTGCTTCGTTTAATCAGTTCAGCGAAGTTCACCTTGCGTTCCTTGATTTGCTGACTGAATCCATTGGCATCGTGCTCAACACCATCGCGGCGACGATGCGGACTGAGGAACTGCTAAAGCAATCGCAGAAGTTGGCCGAAGAGCTGCAGAGTCAGCAGTTGCAGTTGCAGACCACCAACGCCGAACTGGAAGAAAAGGCACAGCTGCTTGCGGAACAAAAGACGGAGGTAGAAACCAAGAACCGCGAAGTGGAAACAGCGAAGGCGCAGCTCGAGGAAAAGGCCGAGCAGCTTGCGCTTACTTCGAAGTACAAGAGCGAGTTCCTGGCGAACATGAGCCACGAGCTGCGCACGCCGCTCAACAATTTGCTGATTCTCGCGAAGATGCTTGCAGAGAACTCCGAGAAGAACTTGCTCACCAAGCAGGTCAAGTTTGCGGAAACGATTCACTCCTCGGGTACAGACCTGCTGGCGCTCATCAACGACATTCTCGATTTGTCGAAGATCGAGTCGGGCAAGATGGACGTGGAGCTTGGGCCGGTGCGGTTGACCGAGTTGCAGGATTACTGCTCTCGTACCTTCCGGCACGTCGCGGAGGGCAAGGGGCTGGACTTCACCACAGAGTTGGACGCGGCGCTCGGCGACACGATGTACACCGACACGAAGCGTCTGCAGCAGGTGCTGAAGAATCTGCTCTCGAACGCGCTCAAATTTACAGAGCACGGTCAGGTGCGGCTCACCATCTCGCGCACGACAGAGGGATGGCAGAAGACGCATCCCGTGTTGAGCCGCGCGAAGGGCGTGATTGCGTTCTCCGTCACCGACACGGGAATCGGAATTCCCCAGGACAAGCAGCGCATCATCTTCGAGGCGTTCCAGCAGGCCGACGGAACCACGAGCAGAAAATACGGCGGCACCGGACTGGGCCTTTCCATCAGCCGCGAACTGGCGCGTTTGCTGGGCGGCGAGATTCGTCTGGAGAGCAAGCCGGGCATGGGCAGCACGTTCACGCTCTACCTGCCGCAGGTGTATGTCAGCGCGGCCCCGCAGCGGCTTGATGGCCAGCGGCCACAGATTGCTGCATCGCCCGCGGTTGTGAATCTGCCGGTTGTCGACCACACACCGACGGTGATGCCGCGTGGGTTGGTGTCGATGACGGATGCCACGATGGTGGAGGACCTGGTGGTGGAGGACGACCGCAACACCATCCAGCCGGGTGATCCGTCGCTGTTGATTGTGGAGGATGACGTCACTTTTGCCAGGATTTTGGTGGATATGGCGCACGATCATGGTCTAAAAGCGCTGGTCGCGCTACGGGGTGTGACGGCGCTGGCGTTGGCCAGGGAGTTCCGTCCAGCGGCGGTTACGCTGGATATTTCGCTTCCTGACATGGTGGGATGGACGATTTTGGACCGGTTGAAGCACGATCCGCTGAACCGTCATATTCCGGTGCACATCATCTCCGGCGATGAAAACCGGCGCCGCGGCCTGGCGCTCGGTGCGATGAGCTACATACAGAAGTCGATGGCGAAAGAGACGCTCAGTGAGGCTTTTGGCGCCATCGAGGACTCGATGAAGAAGCGGGTCAAGAAGCTGATGCTGCTGATCGAAGACACGACGCGCCGCGACAAAGTGGAAGACGCTATCGGTGGAGATGATGTTTCGATCATCCCCGTCTCCACGGGCGCTGAGGCGCTGGCGACGGTGCGGGAACAGTACTTCGACGGCATCATCGTGGACTCTCAGTTGAACGATGTCGCCGCGGCCAACTTTGTTGAGGAGTTGCATTCGCAACTCGCGATGCAGCCTCCGCCGACGATTCTGTTTGGCGGCAGCATCGAGGAGAGCGATTCAGGCCTGATGGGTCTGTTGCAGACGGGCGTGGTGCGGCACGTTACGACGCTGGAGCGTTTGCTCGACGAGACGGTGTTGCTGCTGCATCGCGAAGAAGCTGTGCTGAACGAGAAGCAGCGGGCGTCGCTGTCCGAAATTCGTCGCAGCGATGCGGCGCTGGCCGGTAGAAAAGTGCTGGTGATCGACGACGATTTGCGCAACATTTTCGCGTTGACCAGCTTGCTGGAGCATCACGACATCGAGGTGCTGCATGCCGAAAATGGACGCGCCGGGATTGAGTTGCTGAAGCAATTTCCTGACGTGGACGTTATTCTGATGGACATCATGATGCCCGAGATGGATGGGTATGAAACGACGCATGCGATTCGCCAGATTCCCGCGTTTCAAAATCTGCCCATCATCGCGCTCACGGCCAAGGCCATGAAGGGCGATCGAGACAAGTGCCTTGAGGCGGGTGCGTCTGACTATGTAACGAAACCGGTGGATCTGGAGCAGCTCTTCTCGGTGATGCGAGTCTGGATTTCGCGCCGTTATGAGCACGTTTCCGCCACTTCAGGGACGCGGGCATGAGCGCAGTAACACCAAGAATTCCGAGCACAGAGGCCTCGCCGGTGGCGAGACCTGCTGCTGCGCCGGAGAAGGTGAAGATCCTGCTGGTCGACGACAATGAGGACAACCTCATTTCGCTCGAGGCTGCGCTCGAAGTTCTGCGGGAGGATTTGATCCTGGCGCGGTCGGGACGCGAAGCGCTGCGTGAGCTGCTGGAACATGATTTCGCCGCCATTCTGCTGGACGTAAAGATGCCAGAGATGGACGGTTTCGAGACGGCGGAGCTGATACGTGCGCGCAAGCGCAGCGAGCATACGCCGATCCTTTTCCTGACCGGCTATCGCAATGAGGAGCATCTGTTCCGGGGATATGATCTCGGCGCGGTGGATTTTCTCTTTAAGCCCATCGTTCCGGAAGTGCTGCGGTCGAAGGTCGCGGTGTTTGTCGAGCTGAGCCGCAGTGCGCAACGGCAAAAGGCGCAGGCGGAAGTTCTGGCGAAGGCGGAGCAGAAGTTTCGCACGCTGCTCGACGCCGCTCCAGACGCGATGTTGATTACCAAAGAAGACGGCGAGATTGTTTTGGCCAACTCGCGAACGGATGGCATGTTTGGCTACAGCCGGGCGGATGTTTTGGGGCAGAACATTCGCGAACTGATTCCTGACTGGACTCTGGTTGCCACAACTGATGCGCGCGAGTTGAGGGCTGTGCGCAGAGACGGCTCCCAGTTTCCGGCCGAAATCAGCGCCAGCCCCCTGCTGACGGAGGAAGGGCTGCTGATCACGAGCGCTGTGCGCGACATCAGCGAGAGAAAGCGCGCGGAAGAGCGAATCGAAGAAAGGAACCGACAGCTTGCAGCGCTGAATCTCGAACTAGAGGCCTTCAGCTATTCGGTTTCGCACGATCTTAGAGCGCCGCTGCGTAGCGTTGAAGGGTTCGCGAAGATTTTGCAGCGCGACTACACCGGCCAAGTACTTGATGAAACCGCGAACGAACATCTGCAACGAATGCGCTCGGCCGCGGGCCGCATGGGCGACTTGATTGAGGATCTGCTGGAGCTATCCAGAGTTTCTCGCGCAGAGCTGTCGATCGAAGCGGTCGATATTTCGCGTGTGGCTGCGGACATTATTCAGGAGCTCAGACACCGCGATCCGGAACGCCATGTAGACGTGATTATCGAGCCGGGCATGACGGCGAAGGCTGATCCGCGGTTAATCTCCGTCGTCCTGGGCAATCTGCTAGGCAATGCGTGGAAATTCACCAGCAAGATCTCCGACGCGCACATCGAGTTTAAGCGCGAACATACCGATGAAGAGGCGGATGCCTTCTGCATTTGCGACAACGGAGCGGGTTTCGATCCTGCGTTTGCCGACAAATTGTTCGCGCCATTTCAGCGGTTGCACCGCGTGAGCGAGTTCGAGGGCACCGGCGTTGGGCTGGCAATTGTGCAGCGCGTTATTCAGCGTCATAACGGCAGAATCTGGGCGCGCGGCACTCCAGGCGAAGGCGCGACGTTCCGTTTCACGCTAGCAAGGGAGAGCAGGGCGGCATGAGCGCAACAGCCGGACAACAACCGATTCTGTTAGTGGACGACAATGCCGACGACGAGTTGCTCACATTGGACGTTCTGAACAACTGTGGCCTAGCGCGTTCTGTCGTCGTGGTGCGCGATGGCCTGGAGGCAATTGAGTGGATCTTCGGCAATGGCTCGCACGCCGGCCGCGATACGACCGTGATGCCACGGCTGGTGCTGCTCGATCTGAAGCTGCCGAAGATCAACGGCTTTGAAGTGCTTTCACAACTGCGCGGCGACGGGCGGACGCGATACATACCGACGGTCGTTCTCAGTTCATCAACCCAGCGCGATGACATCGAAAAAAGTTATGCGCGCGGGGCCAACAGCTACGTAAGGAAAGTCGTTAATTTCGAAGAGTATTCAGTTGCGCTTCGCTGTCTCTGCGAATACTGGCTGCAGCACAACTGGGTCTAGAGGAAAATGCAAAAGCAGCAGTCAAAAAAGTCGCCGCTCTTACGGGTACTTCTTTCGGAAGACCGCGAAGACGACGCACTTCTCATCGTTGATGAGTTGATGCAGGGCGGCTACAAAGTGGAATGGAAGCGCGTAGATACGCCGGACGAGATGCGTGCCGTGCTCTCCGCTGAAAAATGGGACCTGATTATTGCGGACTACGATCTGCCCCGATTCAGCGCGATGGGCGCACTGGAAATCGTGAAGCAACTGAAGCTCGATATCCCGTTCCTCATCGTATCTGGCGCGATGCGTGAGATTGACGCCGTGGCAGGTATGCGCGCTGGCGTGCACGACTATCTGCTGAAGGGCAATCTGGCGCGATTAGGCGCGGTCGTCGAGAGAGAACTGCGTGAGGCCGAACTGCGATATGAGGGCCGCCAGGCGGAGCTTGCGTTGCGCAGGCAGGCGCAGGTTTTGGAGCAGGTGCACGATGCGGTAATTCAACTGGATCTGGACGCGCGCATTCTGCGTTGGAATCGTGGAGCGGAGCTATTGCTCGGCTACTCCGAAGCGGAAGTTCTTGAGCAGCCGCTGAGCATGTTGTACTTCGACGAAAGCGCGAGCCACGCGGTGGAGGGCTTATTCGCTGAGCTCAAGCGCGATGAGCGGTCAGAAAAAGAAGTTCGTGTTCGACATAAGTCGGGCGCGGAACGGTGGATTCAACTATCGCTCTCACTGCTGCGCGATGAAGGGACCCATCCCTACGGCACGGTGGTGTACGCGCAGGACGTGACCGAGCGGCGGCTGGCGGAGATCGCTTTGCGCAACAGCGAGGAACAATATCGTCTGCTCACGGAAGCGTTGCCGCAGATGGTGTGCCTGGCGCGCGATGGCGCGCATCCGCGAGTGATTGAATTTTGCAATTCGCAAGTGCATTCCTACACTGGGCTGACGCGTCAACAGTTGCGTGATGGCAACTGGCTCGAAGTCATCCATCCTGAAGACCGCGATCGGTACATTGCAGAGACCATCGACGGAGAGCGGGCCGGTATTCCGTACGAGCTGCAATACCGAATTCGCAACGCCCATGACCAGAACTGGCGATTGCACCTGGCGCGTTCCACTCCGTTTCGCGATCCGAATGGTGAACTGCGATGGCTCGCGACGATCATCGATATTGAAGACCGCACGCGTGCGGCTGACGTTCTGCGCAAGACCGAGAAACTGGCCGCCGTGGGCAGACTCGCCTCCAGCATTGCACACGAGATCAATAATCCGCTCGAAGCGGTGACCAATCTTCTGTACCTGCTGCAGTCGACGCAGATGACGGAGACGCAGGAGTACTACCTGAAAACGGCGTGCGAAGAGCTGGCCCGCGTCAGCCACATCGCGAGCCACACGCTGAGATTCCATCGGCAAAGCAGTCAGCCCGCCGATGTCAATCCGGCGGAGATCATCGATTCCGTACTGGCGCTTTACCACGCTCGCCTGCGCGACGCGAAGATTACCTTGCAGCGCAAATACAAAAAGACTCCGCATCTGCGGGGGTACAGCAGCGAATTGCGTCAGGTGTTTGCCAACTTGATCGGCAATGCTTTCGATGCGACTCGCGGCGGCGGAAAAATTGTGGTGGGCGTAAATACCGTGTTCGACGGAAACGGATCGGACACCATCATGGTGACCGTCGCCGACACCGGCCAGGGCATGACGCGCGAGACGAGTAAGCGAATCTTCGAGCCATTTTTTACGACGAAGGGAATCGCGGGCACCGGCCTTGGCCTGTGGGTAAGCGCCGAGATCGTCTCTAAGCACGGCGGGAAGTTTCGCGTTCGCAGCCGCGATGGCGAAGGCACGGCGATTTCCATTTTCTTTCCGGCGAACCACAACGTCGAATTGTTCGAGCCGCCGGGCCGTTTGGTGGTCTAGCGCCGATTTCCATCCTTTCTGAAAGCTGGCATGCGTTCGCTTGCTTTTCGATGGTGGTGAGCGTAGAAGCAGATGCGCATTTGCGCGATAGGCCATCATGACACTAGAACGCGGTTTCCGGATCAATGCGGAGCCTCCCGACGCACCGCGCACACTGCAGATCGCTGCCAGAGCGGAGAAGCCGAGCAAGCGGGTGGCCTTCCTCGTCTCCCACGGGATGGGTCAGCAGGTCCCCTTTGAAACGCTCAGCGTGTTGGGGCAGTCGCTGCTTACCGAGCATGCACGCCGCAGGAAAAAGACCGCAGCACAAGCGCCGGCGAGTGGGCCGCCGGTGCCCACGGTCAAGCGAGTTGTACTCATCGGCGATCCCGCCGCGTCTCCACTCTCGCGAGTCGAGCTGGATTTTCCGCAGCACGATGGAGGACATACCGAAGCCCATCTCTATGAATCGTATTGGGCGCCGTTGACTGAGGGTCAAATTACATTTCGCGAGACCTTCGCGTTTCTTTATCAGGCAGGCTGGAACGGAATCAAGACGGGGGTTATGGGCTATTGGCGACTTCTTCTTGGTGAAGGTGCGTCTGACTTCAAGGGGCACAACACATTTGATCGATGGATGTTTGGCAAGTTCCACCCCATGCGCATAAAGCCTGGAACCTTATTTTTTCTTCTCGTTCTGGTGCTGCTGGCCGCCGTCGTTGCCGTCGGCGTCGCCATCGCCGGCGTCAAGATGAGGGACATCGTCAACACGTTAAGAACGACGGCGTTTGATTGGAACCACATTCACTGGCCGGCCAGCGCCACTCTTGAGTTGATTGGGGAACTGGTGGTGCTTTGGATGATCGCCTGGTTTGTCCGCTATTTCCTGGTCGAGTTTGTTGGCGATGTCGCGATTTATGTCTCTTCATATAAGGTCAGCAAGTTTCACGACGTTCGCGATAGGATTCAGGCGACAACGTTGGCGGTGGCGAAGGCAATTTACTGCGCACGCCAGACGTCGGATGCGAACAGCATGCCCGAATATGATCAGGTCGTGATGGTCGGGCATTCCCTCGGGTCAGTGATTGCCTATGACACGCTGAACGCGATGATTAACTACGACGAAATCGAGCGAAACGGCGCGCTTGATGTATCCCATCGCACCACGCGCCTGATCACGTTCGGATCGCCTTTGGACAAGACAGCGTATCTGTTTCGCACGCAGGTAAATTCAGGCCGCGATTTGCGCGAAGCTCTCGCGGCGATTCAGCAGCCGCTCATTCTCAGCGACAGATATCGCACGCCGCCGTTCCAGTGGATCAACATCTATTCCCACATGGATATCGTGAGCGGGCGTCTGAAGTATTACGACAATCCAGAGCGGCCTAAAGACGAGCACGTCGATAACATGATCGATCCCAAGGCCTGGGTGCCGATCTTCGCGCACACGCAGTATTGGGAAAATCCTCTACTGCATGAGGTTTTGTACAACTCGATTTGAACGCAAATCATTGTTGTAGCGACGCTGCAGCGACGCAATCTCTACATTCCGCTAGGATGAATACTCATGGAGATGGCTGTTGAAACTGCGCCTGTTTTTCTGACTGGCGAGCAGTTAAGTTTGCGAGAGATCGGTCGCGTATCCCTTGAGCGGACCAATGTGCAGCTGGGGCAGGACGCGATTGGGCGGATGAGCGCATCGCGGCGCGTCGTTGAGGGAATCGTCGACCGCGAAGAGACTGTCTACGGCGTCAATACCGGCTTCGGGAAGCTGTCAGACATCCACATTCCGGCCGGCGAGTTGCGACAGCTGCAAAGAAATCTGGTACGCAGTCACGCGGCGGGCGTCGGCGAGCCATTGTCGGTTGAAGAGACGCGTGCGATGTTGCTGCTGCGTGCGAACGTGTTGGCGAAGGGGTTCAGCGGAGCGCGGCCGTTAGTGGCCGAGTTGCTGGTGGCGATGCTGAACGCCGGCATTCATCCGGTGATTCCATCGCGCGGTTCGGTGGGCGCGAGCGGCGATTTGGCCCCGTTGGCGCATCTGGCGCTGGCTTTGATTGGCGAAGGCGATGTTGTTTGCGATGGCTCGCGTATGGCCGCCGCCAAGGCGCTGGCGTTGCACGGTCTGGAGCCGATCACCCTTGAAGCGAAGGAGGGCCTTGCGCTGCTGAACGGGACGCAAGCGATGACCGCCGTGGGCGGGCTGTCGCTCTTGCGTGCGTTGCGCGTCGCTGCGTTGTTTGATTTGTCCGGCGCGATGACGCTGGAAGCTCTGCGCGGGACGCCGGTTGCTTTTGATTCACGAATTCACGTGATACGTCCTCATCCCGGGCAGAAGAAAGTCGCGGCGCATCTGCTCGCTTTGCTTGAGCAGAGCGAGATTCGCGAGTCGCATCGCACCGGCGATTCGCGGATACAGGATGCGTATTGTCTGCGCTGCATGCCGCAGGTTCACGGCGCGGCACGCGGCGCCCTCGCGCATGTTGAGCAGGTGATTGAAATCGAAACCGGGTCAGCGACCGACAATCCGTTGGTGTTCGTGGAGACGGGAGAGATAATCTCCGGCGGCAATTTTCATGGCGCGCCGCTGGGGCTCGGTCTCGACTATGCTGCGATTGCGATGACGGATCTGATGAGCATCGCGGAGCGCCGCGTGGATCGCCTGGTTAATCCAGATATTAATGAGGGGCTGCCGGCGTTTTTGTCGGACAGCGCGGGAGTTTCCTCCGGCTTCATGATCGTCCATGTGACGGCTGCTGCGTTGTTGAACGAAGCAAAGGTGCTGTCGCATCCTGCGAGCGTTGACAGCGTGCCCACCTCCGGCGGAAAAGAAGACCATGTTTCCATGGGGATGACGAGTGCGCTGAAGTTAAAGCAAGTTGTCGAGAACGCTGAGCGCGTCCTGGCGATCGAACTGATGGCTGCGGCGCAGGGGTTGGAGTATCGGCGGCCGCTGAAGGCGGCGAGAGAAATCGAGCGT
>Ga0207159_1075_pt1 | contig 24543 bp, 25 predicted proteins | sample Alteio_BWMinHeat_23_FD_153511 | JGI IMG/M metagenome (GOLD analysis project Ga0207159, IMG submission 153511) | Enriched cells from forest soil in Barre Woods Harvard Forest LTER site, Petersham, Massachusetts, United States -... | ecosystem: Environmental > Terrestrial > Soil > Temperate forest >... | reverse complement strand
TATACCGATGGCAGCGAGGTTTCTGCTGATGCTCAGGTGGAAAAGGTTGGTCGTCAATACTTTGTGCAAAAACCAGACGGCACAAAAACCCAAGTTTTTACAGAATATGTGCTTCGCAAACGTAACTCAAGTAATCGAGATAGCAGCAAGCTTCCTTCTGAGGCTAAAGTGGTAAAGAAAGCTCGCCACTCTGCGCAAACCACGGTAGATGCAGAAATCTCAGGAGTTACAGCCGAACCACTGAGCTTAACCCCTTTAACAAGTCAGCCCTTCTCTTTTACACATCCAGCCAATTGTTCGAATCAGCCTGAAGAGATAAATGAAACTATTCAGCCTCTCGAATTTGAACTTCCATCACCTTTAAGCTCGGAAATATTAGATCTCAGTATGGCAACAAACCAAAACGAGGATTTTCTAGCGGATAGTTCAGCAAGCAATACATTCAATGAGATTCAAGATGATCTTTTTTCTTCACCTTTGCATTGTTTTTCCCAAGAATATACCCATGAGACGGCTAATTTACCTGGCTTGTTTCCAGAAATTGAGCCTGCAACTACACCTGTATCAAAATATTTGCTAACCACTCATTCAATTTTCAACACGAATAAATCTTTGATAAAAACTACACCTGAAACCCTGTTGGAATCGCAGAATATATCCATATCAGCATCACCCAAATCGAAGTAGGGTGGATTAGGCGTTTTTTGCCGTAATCCAACCGCCGAGCCGGTGACACGGCAAAAAACGCCTAATCCACGATTTTTAGCAAATTTTAATTTCGCGCCAGCAACTAATGATTAGCTGCGGTTAATGTCATGCAAACCTGCCCAAGTTTACGAAAAATAGTATTCAAATCTTCATTGTGATACTTTGTTACTGGCGATAGACTATTACTCCAAGCACATCCCTCGGAATTTATTTATGATTTTAGGAAATAAAAAGAATTATATAATTTCTTTACTCACTATCGTAATGGTATTCGTGCTATCAAGTTGTGCGACCACACGCACGATGCCAGTGAAACACGTCAATCCAGATGACCCTTACGAAAGTTATAATCGTTTTGTGTTTAAATTTAATGATGAATTGGATCAAGCTTTCCTCACACCGGCGGCGAAACTCTACATTAAAATCGTTCCCAAGCCACTGGCTAAAGGGGTGCATAATTTCTTTAACAATATAGAAAATATTCAAAATGTTGCTGAAGATGTTTTGCAAGGAAATATTTATCAAGCTTCGAGTGACTTGTGGCGTATGGGTATTAACACCACCCTGGGTATAGGCGGATTGTTTGATGTCGCCGCTCCCATGGGATTAGAACAAAATTACGAAGATTTCGGATTAACCCTCGCGCAGTGGGGATATACTAAATCAAATTATTTGGTGCTGCCATTTTTTGGACCTAGCACCCTTCGCGATACCATCGGTATGCCTGTCGATTACTATGCCTTTTCTATTTATCCTTATATTCATCCGACTATTCGACGTTATGAGCTCTATGCGTTATGGGTGGTGGATAAACGTGCGCAGATACTAGAGTATCAAAATGTGTTTGAACAAGCTGCGTTTGATAAATATGCCTTTGTGCGTAGCGCGTATATGCAACGTCGTGCCTATCTAATTCAAAGAAATAAAGACTTAGGTGATCCCTATTTAGATAAAGATAATTTAAGTGGCAAAGCAAAAACGGCTCAAGCGAATATAAGTAATGATAATATTATCCATACCAATACTGAGGGAGTGAATGGTGCAGCGGTTTCTGCTGACACTGCGCCACCCCAACATTACTGAGTGGCTAGCCGATGAGCAATGTTGAAGCATTAAAAATTGCAATAGAACATGAATTCGAGGACATCATTAAACACTCGCTGGCGTTAGCATTAGGATTGCAAAATGCCGCGCCAGCTGAGATTGGCGGCCCCCCAAAATCGGTTTTATATCTTACCGATATCGCAAAAGGGCTCAAAGAATTGCATAACCAATTAATGAATACGAACCCTCTGCTGTTGCCGACCTTACTAGAAATTGTTCATGAAGCCACACAGCGCGATAGTAATTTGCGAGCAAAGCATCAAGTGGGCGATAAATTTCGTTTTGTACGCGAAAAGTTACAGGGATTAGTAAAACATATAGAAAAAGAGACGGCTGAAGTTAATGAGTTAGAACAAAAAAGCAAGAAAGAAGTCGTTAGTAAAGATGAGGTAGTGGTCTATGTTTATCTTTACAATGCCCACGGCATCACTTTATCTTCTTGGCAAAAATTTTTATCTCCCTCCGTATTTTATGAACATAGTGTAAATCGGCCGATCTACTTAGAAAGGTCCGCTGTGGAGGCATTAATTCGCGCTCGTACTCATCGTGCCCATCATGGTTATCTCGCAGTCGCGATTAAACGCGAGGACATTTTATCGTCTGGGGAAAGCGGTTTTAAAGATGCTGTCGGCGGTACGCTAATTAAAATTAAAGAAGGATCACTGCATTTTGAAAGATTATTTACCTTTACTCACAATGGCGAAGATTACACGGTGAATGAGAAAGGGGGGTTGGAGAAAAAAGTGAGTTAGAATACCGCCTCTTTTCGGTAAGCATGTGCATACTTACCAAAATAATAACTAGTCGAGCCGAGTTCGCCGCGATCCTAGAATTATCAAATCTCCCTCAGCGTGTATAGGAAGGGGACGATGCTACAAATGGTTTGTTGCCTTTTAATAAAGTTAAGCATTCTCTGTATATGCCAGCTAAATGCTGTCGCTGTTTCTCGTCCTTCCACTCACCAATTTCGCGCAGCTCGCCGCTAATTATGCGGATTAATGTATCATAGCTGTCTTTAAGCGATCTAGTAAGAATCATATCGTGATATTGACGCTGAATAGGATTACCCGAAGGCAATTTCGCAATCAATCTACTAAACTCTATTTGATCGCATGTTGCATGAGCATTGGCGGAAGGGGATTTATATTCTTCCCACAGCGCGAATTGAGTGATGCCGCTAGATTTTTTTGAATCTACAGGTATAGGTTGGGATGCCATAGCAGCCAATAAGTCATCTGGAATTTGTAATTTTACTCGGTGGGTTGTTAAAAATGATATAAATTTTTTAGCTGCTTCGGCAGTAAGCATCATATTGGTCGTTGCATTATCTTTTTTGCTTGCTGCTATTACACAGGTTGCATAATCCACCAAACATGGAATCATGCTTACTATACTGCAGCATTCAAGAGCGGCCTTGTGCTGATCAGTTGTTTCTCGATTATGTGAGTGTAACATTGTAAGGTGGTCGTAATGCGCTTCAAACATTTGTAAAACACGTTGAATGAAGCTCGATTCATAAAATTTAAAAATCTCATGCTGATCACGCATTGGTAGCGCAGCTGATTTATCATCAAAGAGAGCGCTACTATCGGATGTTAAGTCTTTAAGGAAATTAAATTTTTCATGTTCCGTTTTTTCATAGGATACCCAAAGGTCATAGGCATTACCAGCCGCAGTCTGTTGCGACGCTATATCTGCTGCCTCTCTAAATGCAACATAATTATGCCTTAATGCACGTTGTAAATCCTTCGTGTCTTTATGTCGTCTAAATATAAGCTGTGCTAGTTGAATTCGAATATTAGGCATGAGAGAAGTGTGTTGCTCAGCTATAGCAATAAAATCAAAAGGCATGTCTTTTTCATGTCTGAAGAAAAATAATTCTATAGCGAGCTCGATGCCAACAAGTTCATGCAAGCGCTTTTTAGAATAGAAAGCAGCAGTTTCATACCATTGATATGCAGCCTCATACTGCTTTTTCTGATAATGCGCATCGGCTAGTTTAAGGCAAGCTGACGGTTGCCCTGTAGTGCCTGATAAATAAAGGTCTCTGGTGGCAGCAAATGCCTGTATTTCAGTACTGCCTTGTAATCTAAGCAGTTGCTCAATTACCACCGCTAATATGAAATAAACCTTTGAATCCTCTATTCTGGTACGTGTTAAATGCCGCAATGTTTTTCTTGCGTTTTGCAAGCAATCAAGAGATACGTTGCGGATTGCTGCACCATTATTAAGTAAGAAAATAATCATATCGATTACTTGCTTACAATCGTAAGCAGGTTTAAGCAAGTTATCTAAGCATAACTCTAAAATAGTTATACTTTTGTCACCACCAATTGAACTCGGATCATTTTTCAGTTCTAAATTTAGACCACCTTCCCGAATCAAAAACTGCATCATACGAATATTTGGAGAGATTATCTCCCAGGTGTCGGTGTAGATAGGATCGGCATAGCTAGAAGCTGCAGTAGTTACGACAGGAATAGAGCGGCCAACGTGAGTTAAGTATTGATGAATGAGGGGTTGATCTGGGATCATGCAACTAACAATGCGATTGAAATCAAATCCATATGTAGTTAAATGCTTCACAAGCGTAAGCATATCAATGTCTGTTCTATACTCTAATAATAAGATCGCGATGACCCACTGAAAACGGGCATGTCTATTAGAGGTCAATTTTGGTAAGTGTCTATTATTATTTCTCGCAGTTAATTCATCGCCAAACAACATGCATCCTGTGTGATTATCTAATGCAAATAGTTCATGCTTAAAAGTTATATAAGCACATATAAATTCGGTAGAAGCACAAGTCAGAAGAGTAAACTGATTCTCCTCGAATGCTTTGCAAAATATTTCGCGAGTTATCAGCTCTTGGTGCACGAATCGAACAACCCCAAATAGTCGTTGATTAATGATGGTTAATTGATGATCTTTTTTTGAGGGATCATGAGACGCATACATTATTAAAGACTGGTCATTAAGACGTTGAATATTTTCTAATGCATTTTCCTCATCAATGATGTGCGCTTGTTGAAAATATTCGGAAAGGGCTTTCGTTTTCTCTTTATCGCTTAAGCCTGTCAGATCATGTTGTGATAGCATCAAGGACTGCCAAAGGTAATTTTGAAATATTTATTATAGCTCTCGGAGAACTGATCTTTATATTTAGGGTATTTTGCTGAAATTATTTTCAAGGTTTCTTCTGGATTTTTAAAATCTTGACTTGGTTTTTCAATGAAATCATCAAGGACTGCCAAGAGTCATTTCTTTTTTTGTATTTGTAAACATTTAGTTGTTTGCTCCCGTTTGTAGATGTCGTTTAAGTTCATTTTAACGATCGTTTTAATGGACTTGGATTATACTGGTTTTTTGGCCTAAAAATAAACCATATTTTGTATTAAAAAACGGTTTTTGTATTCAAAGTTCTCGTTTCTACTAGATTAATGAGTTTTAAGTACCATCTTATGCCTGGTAATGTTGCATATTTACGGATGCATCTGGCTAATCTGGTCTATAAGCATTAATCTTTATAATTATGGTGTTATAATGTTGACAATTGATATCTATTTGATATAATTTACATATGAAATATGAATTTTTATTTGATAAGCAAAAAAATATAAAGCTCAAGAAGGTAGGGGAGTGTGCTTTGACGACGTCATTGCCGCAATAAACGATGGGCAAATATTAGATATCATTCCTCACCATGAAAGATGACTATCCGAACCAAATGATTTTGATTATAGAAATAAATGATTATGCCTATTTTGTCCCATATCTAGAAGAAAATGATTTGTTAGTATTTAAAACAGTAATTCCAAGTCGAAAATTTACTAAATTATATTTAGGAGGAAAAAAATCATGAGTCCTACTAAAAAATCACACTCACATTTGGATAAATATGAGCAAGACTTAGAAGACAACCTTGATATTTCTAAAGCTTTATCAGGCAAGGATAAAGCGAAAGAAATATCTAAACTCAAATCCGCTGCAAGTCAGCATCTTCAAAAACGCAGTAAAGAAAAACGAATTAGTATTAGAGTTTTTGCAAGTGATTTAGAGCGCATTAAACAAATTGCAGAAGAAGAAGGGTTGCCCTATCAAACGCTTGTTACAAGCATATTACATAAATTTTCAACAGGCAGGTTGGTTTCTAAAGAAAGAAGAAGTGAGTAGGAAAAACTATACGATTTTTTCCATCGAATCTTGTGCTAGCGTTTTCTCTTCCAGCCCGAACTTTGTTCTACATAATTGGTTAGCAATGACTGATGGTTTTTTTCTTTAGCATTTTTTATTCACCGCTTCTCGCACGTCTTTAGAAACTTCTGCGCCAGCGGCTGTACCCAACCTAGTTTTAAATTCATTCCAGACCGAACTATATTTTGCCTGGTGCCCAAAAGCAGATGGGGTGTAACCTGTGCTCAAATCAATTTTTGTTTCTTTATCCTGTTTTACGTTCCCTTCTTTAATCTCAATCGTTTGTTTTTGATCAAAAGCTTCACTCTGCTGAATTGCAGCTGTCGTTTTTTCTTGAATTTCTTGAGTGATGTAAGCATGTTTTTTCGCTTCCGTTTTTTTGTCAAAAGCGCCGAACATTGTCTGTTGTTTTTTGATTTCGATATAGCCTTCGCGATGTTCTTTTTCAGATTTTTCAGTTTTTTCAATCTTTTCTTCTTTGATCTCTAAAATGTCCTCTTTTTTCTTTTTTTCTTGCAGGTTTAAATCAGTAGTACGTTGGAAATTTTTTATTTTATCAATTTCAGTTTGTAAGCGGACCTTGGCGTCTATTTTTGCGCCAGTCGTGCTCGTAGTTTGTTCTTCGGACTCTTTTGGCGGTGTTTGTTTGGCTGCCGCTTGCGTGCTACGACAAGTTGAACAAATGGTGCCGTAAGTCGCGCCAGCAGACCCACTCAACTGCAAAAAGGCAGACAAGGGCTTAATTTGTCCGCAGGAAGAACATGTTCGTGTCAGTTGTGGTTTATTCATAATTTTATATGATTTTATATGGGTTAAACGTGAATTTCGGTTAAAAGTGGATCATAAACTAGCAATATTATACACCATTTTTACAATAAATGGTGCCCAGTATAATCATTCTTTTGGTGAAGAATTGCTAGGGTTTATCCTCTTAAAATGATGTGAGACATTGCCGTCATGCATAACTATATTTGAAAAGTATTAGACGAATAAAATAAATTGATTTACTCTTAACGGGCTGAAAAAAATACTATTATTGGAGAATAAATATGACAAAAGGACCATCTTTACAAGATCCTTTTTTAAATACCTTACGTAAAGAGAAAATTCCTGTTTCAATTTACTTGGTAAACGGGATCAAATTACAAGGCTTAGTAGAATCATTTGATCAATTCGTCGTGTTGTTAAAAAACACGGTCAGTCAAATGGTTTATAAACATGCCATTTCTACTATTGTTCCTGCTCGTAATGTTTCCTCACCTTTTGAGTTCAATCAGAATGGCCATGCCACCGGTTTCAATATGATGAATGGTACTCAAAATAATGGTGTAGGTACTAAAAATCATACCAAGGACAAAGACTAGGCGTGTTGAATCATCAACCGCCAGGCGGTGAACGCGTTGTTTTAGTCCACATTGATTTTCCTGCTGGTCGTATGTATGAAGACTTGGAAGAATTTCAGGATTTGGCGCGTTCTGCGGGTGCTCATGTACTTGGAATTGTCACCGGTAAACAACGCACTCCCAACGCCAAATATTTTGTTGGTAGCGGCAAGGCGGAAGAAATTCGAGCTTTCAGCGCAGCGCATCGAGCACAGTTGGTGATCTTCGATCATGCGTTATCGCCTGCGCAAGAGCGAAATTTAGAGCGTCTTTTTGAATGCCGTGTATTAGATCGCACTGGCTTGATTCTTGATATTTTTGCGCAGCGAGCACGTAGCTCTGAGGGTAATCTGCAGGTTGAATTAGCCATGTTGAAACATCTGGCCACGCGTTTAGTGCGTGGCTGGACTCACCTTGAGCGGCAACGTGGCGGCATAGGCTTGCGCGGTCCTGGTGAAACTCAGTTGGAAATTGATCGTCGCTTAATTAAAGGGCGTATTAAACGCATCGATAATCAATTAAATAAGATTCGTAAACAGCGCGAGCAAGGACGGCGTGCGCGGCGTAAGGCGACTATTCCTACGGTAGCATTGGTAGGCTATACCAACGCGGGAAAATCCACTTTATTTAATGCCTTGACCGGTGCCAAAGTTTTTGTGGCCGACCAATTATTCGCAACACTCGACCCTACCTTGCGCCGGTTAGAATTTCCAGATGCAGGGCCGGTGATTTTGGCAGATACCGTAGGGTTCATCCGTCATTTACCACATAATCTAGTGGAAGCTTTTCATGCCACGCTGGAAGAAGTCAGTCAGGCGGATTTATTGTTACACGTGATAGATGTGAATGATGAAAATAAAAATATGCGCATAGAACAAGTGAATGGTGTTTTAGAAAGTATCGGTGCGGATCAAGTGCCGCAGCTATTGGTTTATAATAAAATAGATTTGGTGGACGAATTGCGGCCACATATTGATCGCGATGATAGTGGAAAAATTAAACGAGTATTTATTTCCGCACGTAAAACCCAAGGATTTAACGAGCTAACTTCGGCTATTACTGAATTATTAGGCAATCGCTTTGAGGAGCGGGTATTGGTTTTAGGCCCTGAAGATACCGCTAAGCGTGCAAAATTATATCAACGAGCAGCAGTCATTACCGAAACTATTGATGAACAAGGTAATTTTCATATGATCGTCCGCTTACCGCCGGATGAGTTTGAACAAGAGTAAGCCCGAGGGCCCTTATGTCGTGGCAAATATTTTTTGCAAGCTTAGCTTTGGTTTTAGTTTTGGAGGGCCTCTTGCCCTTCTTATCGCCACAATTCTGGCGCCGTTCCATATACCAAATGTTAGCGCAAAGTGATACCGTATTGCGGATCATTGGATTGAGCAGTATGGTGTTGGGCGCATTGTTGTTATTTATTGTGAGACATTTTTAGTGAGTATCCATCATGGGCAAAACGGTTGTCATCTTAGGTGTGCAATGGGGAGACGAAGGTAAAGGCAAGATTGTCGATCTCTTAATGGAACAGGCTTCTGCCGCGGTGCGTTTTCAAGGCGGCCACAATGCCGGTCATACCTTAGTCATCAATGGTGAAAAAACCATCTTACGTTTACTGCCGTCGGGTATTTTGCATCCCCACGTAAAATGCTTCATCGGCAATGGTGTCGTGTTATCGCCCACGGCTTTGCTAGAAGAACTCAGTGAGTTAGAAAAACGCGGCATTGCGGCGGCCGAACGTTTGCAAATTAGCGATGCTTGTATTTTAGTGCTTCCTTACCATGCCGCACTCGATTTGGCTCGGGAAAAAGCGCGGGGAAAAATGGCTATCGGCACTACTGGCCGCGGCATTGGCCCCGCTTATGAAGATAAAGTGGCGCGACGCGCTATACGCTTCGGCGATTTATTTGATGAAAAACGGTTACGTACTAAACTCGAAGAAGTGATGCAATATCACAATTTTGTGTTGCAGAATTATCATCAGCATGAGCCAATTGATTATCAACAATTGCTCGATGATCTTTTATCACTGGCGCCCAAATTAAAAGCGATGCGTGCCGATGTTGCGTCGATTTTAAATCAATATCGGCAAGACGGTAAAAATATTTTGTTTGAAGGAGCGCAAGCGACTTTCCTTGATGTCGATCATGGTACTTATCCGTATGTAACTTCTTCCAATACAGTGGCCGGAGCGGCAGCGATTGGCAGCGGTTTCGGCTTGCGTTATCTGGATTACATTTTGGGAATTGCTAAGATGTATACCACCCGAGTGGGCGCAGGTCCTTTCCCCACCGAGCTCAATGATGAAATCGGTCAGAACTTGCGCGAACGCGGCAAAGAATTTGGTTCAGTGACCGGTCGTCCACGACGCTGTGGTTGGTTAGATGTCGTATTACTACGGCGCGCGGTGGAACTGAATAGTTTAAGTGCTTTAGGTGTCATGAAATTAGATGTTTTAGATAATTTAGCTACTATCAAAATCTGTACCGCCTATCGCCTGCAAGGCAAAATAATTTCTATACCACCTATGGAAAGTGATTTGTTAGCACAATGTGAACCTATTTATGAAGAATTATTAGGATGGCAGACTAGCACGCAAGGTATAAAAGATTTTGCGGCTTTGCCCAGCAACGCTCAAAAATATTTATTGCGGGTTGAAGAATTAGCGGGGGTGCCAATCGATATTATTTCTACTGGACCAGATCGCAATGAAACGATTATTTTGCGTCATCCGTTTGCGAATAACTCTGCTGTCTGCCGAGGAGAGGACTCGAACCTCCACAGGGTTTCCCCCACAAGTACCTGAAACTTGCGTGTCTACCAATTTCACCACCCCGGCATGAAAGGGACTTTATACTTGATCCGGAATTAAAGTCAACAGAGTCTGAAGTTTTGATTTGTAACTAAATTAAAGCGAAGTTCAAATTCGGGTAAATTGAAAGCAAGTCTCTGGAAGGGCTGGACTCTGTGCCTTCCGGCGGTTTCATTTTCAAAAATTGATCGCGGACGGACGTCCTGTCCTCGGAGCTCCTTACCATCCATGGTCGCTACGCCGCGATCAATTTTTTAAAATGAAACCGCCTCCGGCACGCGTCCCGCCCTTGGTACCAGGCAGAAATGTTTGTTCTTTGCTCACTCTAAAATTGCTGGAAATTCATAATCTGAAATTTACTTCAAGATATTTACTATCCTTGATGATCAAACTATTTTAGTATGACGCAATACCCAAACCAACTGAACATGATCGAAGCCCACATAAGGCGGCATTGAAGAAGTTCGCAAAGCTTTATTAACAACAATGCCAAGAAAATCTTTATTTAAAGATAATTAATTTGCTTAAATAGAAACCAGGTGGATTCGAGAAATCACATCATAGCAAGATTTAAAAAAAATTAAGGAATGACCTGCATTGAAGTTGCTACAATGCACCCTGCGTTTAGCGAATTAGTTAATCTGATTCTGATGATATTTTGTAGGTGATTTAAAGGCGATTGAATTTTATTTAAAGCTTGGAAAAAAGCATAACCTAGATTTTGATATAGGAAAAAAACTATATTACTATCTTTTTGATACCAAAATGCTCGAGAATTTTCAAACTTTTACATACCATGCAATTGCCGCTACGAGATATGAAAAATCGTGGATAGAAATGATTACTTCTGAATGTGCAGAAAAATATATTGAAGCAAAATTTACAACAGCAAAAGAAATGGATAATATTGTTGCAAAAATAAACCGTCACATTGAGCAGGATAGCACAATAGCGACTTTACCTCAGTTTGTCTGTATTACGGCAAAGAGACGATAGTGAAGCTATTTGATGCTAAAAAGTTTATCTTTAATTGAGAAATACTTTGTTACAACTATATGTATATTCGTAAGTGGCGGATTACTTTTTTCCTACCTATTTTGCGTGGGTGAAACATGCCATTTACCCTCTATTAATATTTATAGCTTTTTGTGTTGGTCTAACTTTAAATTTTACAAGTTTTAAAACAGTATGGGTGAATAGGAAAATAATAACAACTATATTGTCTTTTAAATACACACTCATTCCAATAATAACATTTATAACATGCAAATTTTTAAACTTACCGCTTATATACACAGTTGGTTTAGTTACCCTCACATGTTGCCCAGCTGCTAATACAGCTAATATTTTATGTTTACTTTCGAAAGGCGATACTGCAATGATTGTTGCGACAACAATTAGTGGAGCAATGTTAGCACCAATAATCACGCCAGTAATTATTTTTATTCTTTTACATAAAATAGTTCATATAAAATTTGTAGATGTCGCATTAATGATTGCAACGGCTATTTTAATACCAATGTTATTTGGCATCTTAATAAATTATTTTTTTCATACCACAATTTCAAAAATAAAAAAAGAAATTCCATCAATAGGGATTTTGTCAATTTCGATTATTTTAGCTGGAATTTTATCGCAACAGGCGGAACATATATACATGGTTAATATCAAAATAATAATCACATGCATTGGATTAATATCATTTTTCTTAATATTTGGATTCGTATTGTCTAAAAAAATTAAGTCACAAATCCCAAGCTCAATTGCTATGTCATATGAGGTAGGTACTTTTGACGGTGTGTTGGGAATTTTATTGGTAATGCAAATAGCAGGAAAAGATGCCACTATCCCCGTAGCAATATTCGCAATACTTAATATCATTATCGGATCAATAGCATCTAAAATTTTTGTATCTAACATATTTTTGAGGTATATCAAATGAGTCTAAATCAGCCTATTTCAATTCTTGCAATGGATGGTTTCTTTGATGCAGTACTTAATAAATTATCCCCGAGTTTTAAAGTTTACTATCAGAAGGACCTTCCAAATGTTTCATCTGATATTCAAGGAATTATTGCAACACCTTGGACTAAGGTAAGCACAGAGCTTATTAAAAGTTTGCCAAATTTAAAAATCATTAGTTGTTTTGGTGTGGGTGTGGATAATGTTGATAAATGCGCTGCGATGAATAACAAGATATTCGTAACTAATACTCCTGATGTAGTTACGGAAGATACAGCGGATATTGGTATAACCCTGCTTTTGTGTTTGGCAAGAAATATCGTTAGTAACGATAAGTTTGTGCGTTCTGGCGGTTGGCAAAAAAAACCAATACCACTGGGAACATCAATATTTGGTAAAACCTTAGGAATTATTGGTCTAGGTAAAATAGGTAAACGAGTTGCAAAAAAAGCAGAAAATTTTGGTTTGCAAATCGTTTATCACTCTCGAACAAAAAAAAATGTACCATATCATTTCTATAATAATTTAATCGAAATGGCACAGGTAACTCATTTTTTAATTGTTTGCTGTCCCGGTGGAAATGAAACCAAAAATATAATTAATAGTGATGTACTCCAAGCTCTCGGCAATAAAGGGTGTCTTATCAATATTTCGAGAGGATCAACTGTTAATGAAAAAGATCTGATTGTTGCGTTAGAAAGCGGAATTATTCTTGGAGCTGGTTTGGATGTGTATGCAGATGAGCCTAATGTCCCCGAACAATTAATGAAATTAGAAAATGTCGTATTGCTTCCACATATTGGTACAGCTACAAGAGAGACCAGGAAAAAAATGCTTGAATTAGTGATTGAAAATATCAATACATTTTTCATGACAGGTGAACCGCTTACTCCGATTGGTCTCTGATATCAAAATTGTTAAAATTATGAATAATTCAAAATTTAAAATTAGGCCGGAATGGTATAGCGCTGATCTTGTAAAAAATAAAGATTGGGAAATTACCCTATCTCCTGAGGAAAAATTCTATATAACTAAGGAGTTGGATAATTTAATTTCAAATGATCTATCCCCATGCTCTAGCTTGTCAGAATTAAATTCATTATTTGATAAAATTAATAATAGTGTAATTAATGAATATGGATTTCTAATTGTAAAGAAATTTCCCACGCCAGATTCCACCTATTCAACAGATATTATTCGGAAATTCTATTTAGAATTTTGTCGGAATTTAGGCGTTCCTTTGATCCAAAATAAAAATCATGATTATGTGTTTGATGTTAAATCTATAAAGTCTGTTGGCGACTTGAATGTGCGAGGTCCACACATTAGTGGTGCATTGCCATTGCATCCAGATCACGGAGGGTTGTTAGGAATGTATTGTTTGAATTCTTCGGATCATGGTGGTCATACTTTGCTTGCTAGTACATATACGGTTCATTATGAGATTGAAAAATTTAGACCTGATTTATTGAAAATTCTATATCAGCCATTTTATGGCGATCGACGTGGACAAGAACAAGACGGCGCGCTTCCTTACGATATTAATCCAATTTTCGCGATAAAAGAAGATAAGCTTTTATGTCAATATGTTGGATTTTATTATTTTGATGCAATGAAAAAGTTTGCAAATATTCCTAAGCTCACCCAATTACAATGCGAGGCAATTGAATTATTCGAACAAGTTTGTAATAGAAAAGATATACAATTTGAAATCAAATTACAGCCTGGCGACATAATTTTCATTAATAATAATCGCGTACTGCACGGTCGCACAGAATTTCATAATCAAAACAATGAGCGACATCTGTTAAGAATCTGGTTATCAACACCGAAAATTAAATCGTTTCCACATTACTACGGCTATTCAATGCCAAATTGAATTTTAATGGAATTTTTAATGAATATATTTAATACTATTTTTCCAATATTTTTCCTAATGTTTATTGGGTGGGGACTTGCTAAAGCTAATTTTTTTGACGAATCGACAGAAATAAATTTAACTAAGTTGGTATTTAATCTTGCACTGCCAGCAGTAATTCTTGTATCGATTGAACAATATAGTATTAAAAATATTTTAAACCTTAGATTTGCGGTTGGCTATACTCTAAGCATATTAATTATTTTTATTCTGACATTTTGTATTTTTAGGTATATAAAGAAATACAAATTTCCAGATTGTATATTTATTGGAATGAATGCGTCTATCTCAAACAGCGGATTTATCGCAATGCCAATATTGATTGGTATGTTTGGTACGCTAGGCGCAATTCCAGCAATAGCTATGTTAACAGTTTCTTCGATGGTTTTGATTCCGGTTTCCATTTGGATTATTGAATCATCTACTCAATATAATGAGGCCATAAATATATCGACAATTTTTGAGGTATTTCCGAAAATCATCAGACAGCCCTTTATTTTGGCAACGATAATTGGTTCAATTATTAGCATATGTTCGCTTCATATTCCTGAAGTAGTTTCTTCTGGGTTGCAGTATTTGTCATATATTCTTGTTCCTTGTGCGTTAATAGCAGTTGGCATACGATTAGCTACCAGGGATTTATTTAAAGTGAAATCAGATATTATTTATATCACAATATTGAATCTAATTATAAAACCAATTTTTGCAATATTAATAGCCTGGATACTTCATCTGTCAAAAATTTATTCGACTGCATTAGTTGTTATATCAGCTGCACCAGTAGCTAACACAATCTATATTCTTGCAGCTAAGTATAATATTTATCAAAAAGAATCCGCACAAATAGCATTCATAACTACAATTTTATCTGTAATTTCTTTGCCGTTTTTCTTGTGGGTTGCTTCGATGGTGGTGGGATCAGCATTTTCCTGATCTCAAATGGTTTGCTATAGTGTTTCAGATAATTATTTTGGTAAAAAAAACACCAAAATAATTATCTGAAATTAAATGTTAGCGAACCCTGACGGGACTTTATACTTGATGAGGAATTAAAGTCAACAGAGTCTCGGTGTCCATGCTAGCAAAGATGCCTTGAAGGCAGGAGGGTCGATCGAAACCACATTTCACGGATGTCATGCCAGCCTTCGCTGGCATGACATTAGTGTGTAGCTTCTGGGTCAGGGAGAGCGTTTTTTCCATCGCTTAATCCCCAAATTACTGATACTCTTACCCATCGTTGGTAGCTGGCAAACTCTTTTCATTGTAAAATCCATCGATCTTAGGTACAGTATATTTAATGTACAACCAGCCAAATGCTCATGATGTGCATTCGCCGAACGCAGGAAGTGATTTCCTCTGTTCTGCGAATAAGTTTCAGACAGAGATAGTGATTGTTTCTGTTAACTGGAGCACATGTGATGAAAAATAACAAAATGTTTTTCTTTATTCTCCTCAGTATAGCGTTAGGTATACTTGCTGGCATTTTTTTTCCCGGAACAAACTCTCAAGATTAGTTGGATTGGTGCGGTATTTATCAATCTATTAAAATTAATCGTGCTGCCCTTAGTATTTTGCGCGTTAGTGAGCGCTATTGCTTCCATGCAAAGTATGAAACAACTTGGTGCTGTGGGAGTCTACACACTTATTTACGTCTTATGCAGTTTATCTATCGCTGTTACCATCGGTTTAGTTTTATTAAATGTCTTTAAACCCGGCGTCGGTTTACCGCCCGGATTAATTATGGCGAATGCCATACCAGCTGAAGTGAAAACAATGCAATTTTCATCTTATTTGATGACGGTATTTCCACCGAATATTGTCGCGGCCGCTGCTAAATATGAAATTATGCCGATCGTGTTTTTTAGTATTGTCTTTGCATTGGCTTGTCTTTCCAGTGGTGAAACCGCTAAACCCGTCATTGATTTTTTTGTTGGCATGCGCAATGTGTTAGTAAAAATGATCATGTGGTTGATGGTGTTAACTCCGATTGGCTTGTTTTCATTATTGGGTTCAGCTGTGGCGGAAGCCTATTTGCAAAATCGCTTATGGCAAAGCATACAAGGAATGTTGTTATTTATTGTGATATTTTTATTCGGTTTAATTTGTCAATTTTTCTGGCAGCTCGCTGTCTTAAAATTTTTACTGGGTAGAAATCCCCGCCGCTTCATCAGTAGTGCCAGCAACGCTTTAATTACTGCCTTTGCGACTTCAAGTTCGATCGCCACGATGCCGGTCACTTTAGTTGTCGCTAAAAAAGAAGAGGTGAGTGATCATGTTGCGCGCTTCGTGCTACCATTTGCAACCGCCATTAACATGGCCGGAACAGCCATGTACGAAGCTGTTTGCGCCTTATTTTTCTGTCAAATTCTCGGGTTTCATCTTTCGATCTTTGCGCAGATCGGTGTTTTTATTACGGCGATTCTTGCCGGTATGGGAGCCGCAGGTATTCCTGAAGGCGGTTTAGTGACGATGGTGATGGTATTGCGTGCAGTGGCCGTGCCGACGGCGGCGATCGCATTATTACTTCCCTTTGATCGTATCCTTGATCGATTCCGTACGATGACCAATGTTTGGGGTGATTTAGTTTGCGCAGCAACGGTTGATCACTTTACGAAAAAAAGATGAAACCTTAAATTATTTGTGTTATGTATTTTGTGAGTCTTGGGTCAAGGAAAATCCATGTTTATCAGATTTCTAAAACTAGCAACAAAACTCAAGGATGCATTACTCATCCCTGCCTCTCCACGCTCAACGTCAGCTAAAATTAATCCCACGACCAACACCACTGATCCCTTCACCGCTTTTTGCCAAGAACTACATAAAGATAAACAAGATTTAATTCGCATCACCAAAGAACTCACCGCCGCCTTAAATCAAATAAAATTTCCAGGTCTTAATGTACACAAAAACATTGTCCCTGAAGGAAAAAAACCGCCATGGTCGTATAATAATTTACAAGATTTTGCGGCCCAGGCGACGCAAGAATTAAAACCATTCGATGATGCGTTAATCACACTCAATACGCAATTTACTGAAAGTGGCAATGCCGAAAGGGCGATGGATCTATGTGAAAAAAGTCTAATAATTGCTAGCTATTTATTAGGATATATCGAGAAAATCGACGCCGATATTAAAACTACCAAAGTTACCCAAGATATGATCATGCGCATTAGTGGCCTTAGCTTCTTACCGGAAAATGCTTTGTCATTTAGCCGCTGGCTTTTTAAAGTAGGCCAGGGAGATTTTATTCGTGATTTTTATCAGCACATTGATATCGTAAAAAAGAATGTTTTTTTATTTTTAAAATCGCCAGAAAAATTTAAAAAACCAGAACCCAATCCCGATTTGCATATTACACGAACAGTCGAGCGGCCGGCCAGCCACGGTACATTCGCGCCATTAAATCCAGAATCACCCGCCGTGTTGCATCTCACACCTCACCACGAACATACCGTACCACGACCGTGATTGATCTCAGCCTTACACCATGTCAGCAATTAAACGGCGCCGGCCCAAAAACGGCGGCGTTATTATCACATCTTAATATTCATACTATTCAAGATTTACTTTTCCATCTGCCCTATCGTTATGAAGACCGTACCCAAATTATTCCATTGCGGCGGTTAGTGCCAGGCGAACAGGCTGTCATCGAAGGCATAATCGTCTCGAGTGGAATTCCACGCCAAGGCAAAACACGTTTGTTGATTGAATTGCAAGATGATTCCGGCGGCCAATTATTTATAAGATTTTTTTATCTCGCCCCCTTTCAACAAAAAATGTTACAGCCGAATACACGGTTACGTTGTTTTGGTGAAGTGCGTTTTGGATCACGCCGTTTGGAAATGTTTCATCCAGAATTTATGGTGATCGCCAAAGAGACTCCTTTAGAACTGGATCAGCATCTCACACCCATTTATCCGCTCACCGAAGGGTTGACGCAACGATTATTAAGAAAATTAATCACGCAAGCGTTACAGTTGCTCGAAAGTGGGAAAGCGAGTTTACCGGAATTAATTCCTGCGGATGTCTTGCAAGTGCTCACTATGCCTTCTTTACTAGCCGCCTTACAATTTGTGCATCATCCCAGTAAAGAAACCGCGATTGAAACATTAATAACGGGCGCGACGCCAGCGCAAAAACGATTAGCTTTCGAAGAATTATTAGCCCATCGTTTGAGTTTGCTGCATGTTAAACAGACATTGCAGACCCAGCCAGCGATTGTTTTAACCTCACAGCAAAAATTTAGCACGCCGTTTTTACAACAATTACCTTTTAAATTGACTAGCGCACAGCAGCGCGTCGCGCAAGAAGTGGCAACCGATTTGTCGCAAGTATCACCGATGTTAAGGCTGGTGCAGGGCGATGTTGGTTCTGGCAAAACGGTGGTGGCGGTACTCGCTGCGTTACAAGCAGTTGAAAATAATTGCCAAGTGGCGGTGATGGCACCGACTGAAATTTTAGTCGAGCAGCATTTTCGAGTGTTTCAACAATGGTTAACACCGTTAAATATTCAGGTGACTTTATTATCGGGTAATTTAAGAACGAAAGATCGCGAAACTCGTCTGGCGCAAATTGCGCAGGGTGAAGTATCAGTCGTCATTGGTACGCACGCTTTATTTCAGAAGGGGGGGTGGAGTTTCAACGTTTAGCATTGGTAGTGGTGGATGAACAGCATCGATTTGGTGTGCAGCAGCGTGCATTGCTGCGCGAAAAAGGTCAGCAAGCCGGAAATTTCCCGCATCAATTATTAATGACCGCAACACCCATCCCACGCACGTTAGCGATGAGTGTGTATGCTGATTTAGATTGCTCATCTATTGATGAGTTACCACCTGGACGCACACCGGTGACCACCAGTGTATTATCTAATACACGCCGACATGAAGTGATTCAGCGTATTGAAGAAGCTTGTCGCGCTGGCCGTCAAGCATATTGGATTTGCACCTTGATTGAAGAATCGGAACAACTGCAATGTCAGGCGGCAGAAAAAACCGCGCAAGAATTCCAACAAATTTTGCCGGATATAAAAATTGGTTTAGTGCATGGTAGATTAAAAGCGAAAGACAAAGAAGCGGTAATGAATGATTTTAAGCTTGGTAAAATTCAATTGTTAGTAGCGACTACTGTGGTGGAAGTGGGTGTCGATGTGCCGAATGCGAGTTTGATGGTGATTGAAAATGCCGAGCGTTTAGGTTTATCGCAATTGCATCAATTACGCGGCCGCGTTGGCCGCGGTAAAGTGGTGAGTCATTGTTTGTTGCTTTATCAGCAACCATTATCTGCTCTGGCGCAAGAACGTTTGACGGTAATGCGCGCGACCACGGATGGGTTTAAAATCGCCGAAGAAGATTTAAAACTGCGCGGGCCAGGTGAAGTGTTTGGTACGCGACAGACGGGGAATATTGAATTTCGGGTGGCGAATATTTTGCGTGATAGTGATTTATTGCATGTTGTGCAGCGAGCCGCGCAGCAATTATTGAGTGATTATCCAGGAATGATTGAAAAGATTATTCAACGCTGGATAGGGAAAAAAGAAGAATATGCGCAAGTGTGAAATTAAATCAGCCAAGTTGCTTTTTTTCGGTAACCGTTCACGGTCTTTAGTTTTTTCACCTCTCCCTGCCCCAATTTCAATAAGAATATCGGACTAAATCGCGGAGAGGTCGCCGCGCTTTTTGCGGCGGGTGAGGGGAAACAGTTAGTCTCGATTTAACGAATAAGCTGCACTTGCACACCTTCAATATGTAATTTATGCCATATTTTATCTGCCGTAAGCACCGGTAATTTTTTAATTTTAGCTAAACTCAAACAAGCGCGATCGCCGAGTGATAATCCCAATGATTTGGTATGCTTTCTAAGTGATGCAGCCATACAAGCTTGTTCGCTATCAAAAGGCACAATATGTTCAAGCATTTCCAAAACAATTTGCTCGGCTTCCTCTATCGCAATACCAATGCTAATTAAAACTGCAATCACTTCAGAGATATTCACCGCTGACATCATCGCACCGGGCAACACCGCTTCAACCGCCCTACATCCAGGTTCTTCATTTAATAAAGCCAATAGTGCCGAAGCATCTAATACAATAGATTTATTCATGTTCAGCATCCGATTTGCGCATGGCTTTTAATTGTTTTACTAAACTTTTATTTTTTGCATGCTTTTGCACGATCGAACGCGCTTTCTGTAATGAATGTTTTAAGCTAAATAAGCGTAATTCATGGTCTTCAACGCGAATAATTAAATCTTCTCCTGATTGAATTCCCAACAGTTGTCGGCATGCCATAGGAATAACGATCCGGCCGTTTTCAGTCATTTTTACTCTAAATTCTTCTTGCATATGTCACCATTTATTAAAATGTCATTTATTTATATTTTGACATAATACATATGTATGTCAATTGTTATTTGCTAAACGTTAATATTTTCTTAATAATAGCCTGGTAAAATCTGTTCAACATAACTTAATGGTGCTCACATGCTTGCTCGTATTATTAACCAAGTTAAAATTATAGAAAAATTTATACAAGATAATGCTGTTGCCACTGACGAGCAAAAGCATGAAGACTCGGTTACTATTACTATCGAAGAGCAAAAATTCCCCGATCAACTAAAACAACCTTTGCTGTCTGCTAACGCAGTAACTCCCGATTCCAAATTTTTACACCAAATTATCGGCCTATTACAACGATGTTATGGCATTAACAAAAATGGCTTACCGTATGCGACCCTTTCAGTTGCCGAGGCAGTAGAAATAATTTACCTGGTGTCACGGTTAGTATCGGATAAAATTGATATTAAGCAGCAACCTAAGAATGATACTTATTTAAAATTACTCAATGATATTTATCACTGGACACTACTATGGAATTATGCGCTTCACGCAGATAACGCAGAGGGTGTACAAGTTATTCTGCCTATTGATCAAGGTCAAGATCCAAGAACTGTGGTAGGGGAATGTAATGGTTATCTGAATGTATGGGCGGAAGATATGATGCATTATGATCGCTATCTTCGGCAGCAATTAAAGGCCAAGACCGAGGCTAAATCTGAAGAAAAAGAAGAAAATAAAAGCGAGCCGGCAAATAATCAGCTAGCTATTGGAAAAGTACTTGGTCTGGTTCCCTATAATCAAATTGAAAATATGCATATCCCGCTGGTGCCAATATATTGGGAAGATAAAACCAAAACCAAAACTAAAACTAAAACACGGGCCAAGTTAAATCATCTGGCTCCCATCACCGATCAAGTTGTCGATTCGCAATTTTGGAATAAGCCAAATTTTAATGTCACTGTCGATCCCGATATCGAAAAAAGAATAAAGATTTATGATTTATTATCGATACAGAATTTAGCGGATCAACTGGTTGCCTCTGCTGACGAAAATATATCTTGTGTTATTCGATCACATCTAGGTACGCAATTTATGGTTGGACATGTCATTGGATTCATAAAAACCTCAGATAATTGTTATCATTTTTTTGATGCTAATACTGGTTGGCGCCGATTTCATTCCGCAGAAGCTTTCAAGAAATGGTTGCCCTTCAATTATCATGCGAATTACCCCGCTTTTTTATTTCAATATTGCATGATGGACATTCTTTCACTCAATGAGACACCGCAAACATTAAGTAATAAGAAAGAAAAAAAAGAAGAAAATCGATATTGGGAGGGATTTAAAAAACTAATATTTGGCCTAATTTCAGCTCCAGTTATGATACTGATGGTCGCGATTTGGTTGACGATGACTTTGCTACGATTACCAATGGTGATTTATGATATTGTCACGGTACGCAAAGCTTTGAATAAAGAAGCTGAGCAAGTGAAGCAAGAATACCGTGCATCTCAAAAAAACAAATTAGCTGCTCTAGCCACTTCATCAAGCCGTTGCCGATCATATTTTACCGATGATACTTGGGTGAATACCAATAAATGTCAATCTGATAAAAAGAAAATAACAAACGATGTTCCGACGAAGTCACGCGCTTTTATTGATGATGATGCATTATTACCCAGATTTTTTTCTGCCAGGAAGCCACTAGAAATTGAGGCAAAGAAAAATGAGGGGAATGTTTCGCAAGTTACCAATGATAATTCCCAGCTTGCTTCCAAAGGATATGGAACATTCAGTGCAAACTAAGAACCACTAAACAAAATATACCGCGCCCAAAATTGCCGCTTTACTGGCTCCCGTCACCGCCGGCAAATTTCCCGGCTTTTTATGCAAAGTCTGACGCGCTAACCACGCGAATGCCATCGCCTCAATCCAATCAGGCGCCAGTCCCAATTCCTGCGTCGAAGCTACATGAATATCCGGCTGCGCCAATTCCCATAGCCTCTCCATCAAGAAAGTATTATGCGCACCGCCGCCGCAAATAAAAATTTCACCCGCGGTAAAATATTTTTTTATCGCACTGATAATGCTTTGCGCGGTTAATTCCACCAACGTGGTTTGTACATCAGTAATGGTCGGTGACGTTGTTAATAATTGTAAATGTCTATGTACCCAATCGAGATTAAAATATTCTCGCCCGGTGCTTTTCGGTGCTGGTAAATGAAAATAAGGGTCACGTAATAAAACTTCCAATAAATCCGTGCTAACTTTTCCCTGACGCGCCCATTCACCATCTTGATCATAGGTTTTTTTATGATGCAGGTGGGGTCCAGGCATCCAGTAAAATATTTCCCGGCCCAGTATCAAAACCTATGGCTTGTGCTTGAGAATTTTTTGGTAATAACGTGATATTCGCTATCCCGCCGCTATTCACAATAGCGCGATTATGTTGCGTGGAAGTAAAAAATCTGCTGATGAAAGGCAGGTACCAGCGGTGCACCTTGGCCGCCATGCGCCATATCTTTGCGGCGGAAATCCGCGACGGTGATAATGCCAGTGTGGGCAGCAATAATATTGGGATCGCCGATTTGTAGTGTGAAAGGATTGGGGCCATGCGGATGATGCCGCACGGTTTGGCCGTGACTGCCAATGGCACTGATGGTCGGAGCAGAAATTCTTTGTTGTTTTAAAAATTTATTTACGGTCTCAGCGAATTTTTTGCCCAATGACACATCCAATTCCGCCATTGCATGAATATCATTGTGTGATGAATCTGCGATAGCCAGAATTTGCTCGCGTTGTTCATCGGCATAAGGACAATAATGGCTAGCTAACAGTTGCGGCGGTGTGCTGCTAAAATCAACCAGCGCTAAGTTGATACCATCTGCGCTGGTCCCTGACATTAATCCTATATAAAGTTCACTCATGAGCTTGTCCTGACGTGGTAATTTATACTTACCATGATACACTATGCGCAATCACGAGGAAAAAAATATGGCAGCTATTGCCGAAACATTAAATTTGATCCGCCGCGGGACGGAAGAAATTATCGTTGAAGAAGAGTTAAGCGAACGCTTGAAAAGCGGTAAGCGCTTGCGAATTAAAGCCGGTTTTGATCCGACGGCGCCTGATCTGCATTTGGGCCATACTTTATTATTAAATAAACTTCGTCAATTTCAAGATCTCGGCCATGAAGCGGTGTTACTAGTCGGCGATTTCACCGGCATGATCGGCGATCCATCGGGCAAAAATGAAACCCGTCCGCCGCTCACGCGCGAACAAGTGCAGGAAAATGCGCTCACTTATCAGAAGCAAGCGTTTAAAGTGCTGGATCCGGAAAAAACCACGATTATGTTTAATTCACAGTGGTTGGGAAAAATGAATGCGGCGGATATGATTAAGCTCGCCTCGAGTTACACCGTTGCCCGCATGTTAGAACGTGATGATTTTAATAAGCGCTACACCACCAATCAGCCGATTGCTATTCATGAATTTTTATATCCTTTATTGCAAGGATATGATTCGGTCGCGATGCAAGCCGATGTGGAATTAGGTGGTACTGATCAGAAATTTAATTTATTGATGGGGCGCGAGCTGCAAAAACAAGCGAACCAAAAGCCGCAGAGCATTATTACTTTACCTTTGCTGCCCGGATTAGATGGCATTAAAAAAATGTCGAAATCATTAGGAAATTATATTGGTATTACCGAATCACCGCAGGATATTTTTGGTAAAGTGATGTCGCTTTCTGATGAAACCATGTGGTTGTATTTTGAATTGGTCAGCTTCCGTCCGTTGACGGAAATTCAACAATGGCGTGATCAAGTGAACGAAGGTTTGAATCCGCGCGATGTGAAATTCCGTCTCGCTGAAGAATTAGTCGAACGCTTCCACGGCCCAGCGGCAGCGCGTAAAGCGCACGAAGCATTTGTGGCGCAATTTCAACAAGGAAAAATGCCAGATGATATGCCAGAAATTACGGTTGAGGTTGGCAAGGCCGGCATGCCGATTCCCAATGTGATTAAAAATATTGGTTTTACCCCGAGCACGTCGGAAGCGATACGCATGATAAATCAAAGTGCGGTGCGGATTGATGGGGAAAAGATTAGCGATAAAAATCTGGTGA
>Ga0207159_1074_pt1 | contig 24988 bp, 25 predicted proteins | sample Alteio_BWMinHeat_23_FD_153511 | JGI IMG/M metagenome (GOLD analysis project Ga0207159, IMG submission 153511) | Enriched cells from forest soil in Barre Woods Harvard Forest LTER site, Petersham, Massachusetts, United States -... | ecosystem: Environmental > Terrestrial > Soil > Temperate forest >... | reverse complement strand
AAAGTATTAGCTGAAAAAAATTCTGACCAGCGCATGCCGCCAGCCAGTTTAACTAAACTGATGTCGCTTTATATTATTATGGGAGCTTTGCATAACAACTCAATTCATTGGGATGATAAAGTCCGTATCAGTAACAAAGCTTGGAAAATGGAAGGATCGCGGATGTTTGTCAAAGTCGACACCGATGTTCCAGTGAGAGATCTGGTCCAAGGGATCATCGTCGATTCGGGTAATGATGCTACAGTTGCCCTCGCTGAACATATCGCGGGCTCGGAAGAAGCCTTCACCGATTTAATGAATGCGCAAGCTAAAGCGCTGGGTATGAATAACACACATTACACTGACAGCACTGGCTTACCCAACGAAGCGCATTACTCCACCCCGCATGACTTTGCTATTCTAGCCCAAGCCTTTGTGAAAAATTTTCCAGAAGAATATCGTCTTTTTTCGGAAAAATGGTTCACTTATAACGGTATTCGCCAACCCAACCGTAATCGTCTTTTATGGCGTTACCCTTACGCAGATGGTTTGAAAACCGGCCATACTGATGCGGCTGGTTTCTGCCTGGTGGGCTCAGCGATTAAAGATGGCATGCGTTTGATAAGCGTGATCATGGGCTCGCCTAGCGAACAAATACGAACTGAAGAATCAGTGCGCTTGCTTACTTACGGGTTCCGTTTCTTCGAAACTCATACTCTTTATGATGGTAATAAACCGCTTGCCCATGCCCGCGTCTGGCACGGCGAAGAAAAAGAAGTGCCCTTAGGCTTAGCGGATAACTTAGTCCTGACTATTCCCTCTGGCCAATACAAAAAACTGCAGGCGACTATTCAAGTTAATAATCCAGTCACCGCACCGGTAACTAAAGGCCAAAGTTATGGTAGCTTGAGTGTCACTTTGAATGGTCAAGTGGTCATTTCAAAACCGTTAGTGGCATTGAAAGATAACCCCAAAGGCAGTTTCTGGCGACGCATGACGGATACGATTAGTTATGGTATTCATAAAACCTTCTCAAAATCAGATGAAAAAGTGAATACAGGTTAGCAGTGGATCCTATCAACTCTCTTAACATTCGTTATTTAGGCCAGCAGGATTATTTATCCTGTTGGCAGGCGATGAAGAATTTCACTGACGTCCGGACCGAACAAACTCAAGATGAAATTTGGTTGCTTGAACATCATCCGGTTTTTACCCAAGGCCAAAATGGCCGCGATGAAAATGTTCTGGATCCAGGAAATATTCCTGTTGTAAAAACCGATCGCGGTGGTCAAATTACTTACCACGGACCTGGCCAATTAGTTGCCTACATCCTGCTGGATCTAAAACGCAAACAATTAACCATACGCGAATTGGTAACACGGATTGAACATGTTGTTATCGATTTATTAGCAGATTATCATATCCAAGCCAAAGCTAAGCGAGAAGCGCCAGGGGTTTATGTTGATAACAAAAAGATTTGTTCCATAGGATTGCGGGTTCGCCGCGGCTGTGTTTATCATGGGCTAGCTTTAAATGTCCAAATGGATCTCCAACCCTTTAACCGCATCCATCCTTGCGGATTTGCTGGTTTAGCTATGACGCAAATGGCTGATTTAACGGCGGATTGTGTGGGGCATAAAGAGGAAATTGGAGTAAGATTGGTGAACCATTTGCAGAACAGAATGGGTTATAGCAGACAAGAGTAGCGGGCATGAATTTGAAAAATTCGAGTGACAAACAACGGGGCGCCGAAAAACTGGCACGCATTCCTATCAAAATTGAACCGACGGAAATTGCGCCGCGCAAACCGGATTGGATTCGGGTTCGTTTACCGGCAACGAATGCGGTTACTAAATTAAAAAAACTGTTGCGCGATAATAATCTGGTGACTGTTTGCGAAGAAGCGGCCTGCCCTAACTTGCCAGAATGTTTCAGCCATGGCACAGCCACCTTCATGATCATGGGTGACAAATGTACCCGGCGCTGCAGTTTTTGCGCGGTGGGTCATGGCCGGCCTGATCTTTTAGATCCCAACGAACCTATGCACCTTGCCAACACGATTGCGCAAATGGAATTACGTTATGTAGTCATTACTTCAGTCGATAGAGATGATTTGCGCGATGGCGGAGCCAGCCATTTCACCGCTTGTATTTCAGCCATTCGAGAAAAAAACCCAAATATTACGCTTGAAATTTTAGTCCCTGATTATCGCGGTCGGCTGGAACTCGCTTTACAAGAAACTGGAAAAATGCTGCCGGATGTATTCAATCACAATATCGAAACGGCTCCCCGGCTATATAAACAAGCACGGCCGGGTTCGGATTACCTGCATTCCTTGCAGCTCTTACAACAATTCAAAAAACGTTATCCTTCTGTTCCGACTAAATCAGGAATAATGTTAGGATTAGGCGAGACCGATGAAGAAGTATTACAGGTATTAAAAGATCTGCGAGCACATGATGTTGATATGGTGACATTAGGACAATATTTGCAACCAAGTCGCCATCATATGCCAGTGTCGCGGTTTGTGACACCCGAAAAATTTAAGGAATGGGCCAGCCTCTGTAAGGAGTTAGGATTTAAAAATGTTGCCAGTGGACCTTTGGTTAGATCATCTTATCATGCAGACAAACAAGCAGCCGGCCAAGAGGTGGCTTAATGCCTGATGTTAGCACGATGTTTCAGTGGCTCAATGCGCATCCAGAGCTCGCAGGAATTGCTACTTTTTTGATTTCTGCCGCCGAATCCATTGCCATTATTGGCACGGTGGTACCCGGCTCCATTACTATGACGGCAATTGGTGCTTTGGCCGGCGCAGGCATTGTTCCGCTATGGTCTACGTTATTATGGGCTATCTTTGGCGCGGTAGCAGGAGACGGCGTTAGTTACTGGTTAGGCCATCACTTCAAAGGACGCCTTCCGAAAATTTGGCCGTTTCGGTATTACCCCAATTTTTTAGATAAAGGGGAAAAATTTTTTAAAAAATATGGTGGAGTGAGCGTGTTCTTCGGCCGCTTTGTCGGGCCAGTGCGTGCTTTAGTGCCACTTGTAGCCGGCACCTTCGGCATGCCGCCGTTACGTTTTACTATTTACAATGTCTCTTCCGCCATTTTCTGGGCGCCCGCCTACATGTTGCCTGGCATTTTGCTTGGCGCAGCATCACTGGAATTACCGCCAGATATCGCCTTTCATGTGGTTTTGGTTTTATTATTCTCTATTCTATTCACATTATTAATTCTATGGTTGATCTACCAATTTCTATTACTGTTGCAAAACCAGATAAATAATCTGTTAAGCTGGGTTTGGGAGAAATTAAAAAAATCGCGGTTCTTTTCGATTACGACGGTTGCTTTGAAACATCATGATCCGCACAAAGCCCATGGTCAGCTTATTTTGGCATTTTATTTTCTGTTGACCAGCACTGCCTTGGTCATACTAATCTGCATCATAAAACATTATGGCTCGCAAAATCTCGCTATTAATAATGCCATCTTTCATTTGTTCCGTTCATTAAGATCGCCTACCCCTGATAATATCATGTTGATGATCACTTTCTTAGGCCAAAAACAAATCGTGCTCTCCATTATTGCGGTACTAGGCTTGTATTTTATGTACCTCAAGCGCTGGCGAATCGCTATCCATACTTTTTTACTAGGTATTTTTGCCGCCGGCAGTATTTTTGTAATCAAAAATCTAGTTCATGAAAATCGGCCGTGGGGAATTTTGCATAGCTCAGAAACTTATTCTTTTCCAAGTGGACATGTTACCTTGGCTACAATTGGTTATATGGGCATCGCCATGATTATCGCTAGTGCTTTGCCAGTCAAATGGCGTAAATTAATTTATTTCTTTATATTATTTATTATTTTCTTAATTTCGCTATCTCGATTATATCTAGGCGCTCATTGGTTTACCGATGTTTTAGGAGCAGGGCTGTTAAGTACGGCCATTTTGATGTTAATTACACTGTCTTTTAATCGCAAGAAGGAACGACTGCCCAAACCAGGTCTCACTTTTTTTGTGGCTTTTCTCACCTTGCTCATTAGTTATGGATTTTTCTACACCAAACATATTGCTAATAGCCGCTTAGATTATATGCAAATGGATTGGCCTTCAGCGACCATTTCCTCTACTGCCTGGTGGAATGACCAACAAGAACACTTAATCCCCGAAGACTGGGTAAATTTATTTGGTATTCGTGCACAACGCATCAATGTGCAATGGGTCGGCGATTTAACCAACATTAAACAAACCCTGCAACAACAAGGATGGTCTCCTCCCCCAGAATGGGCATGGTCTAACGTGGCACATCGAGTAATGGACATAGAAAGCAGCCTCTATATTCCGCTGGTAGCTCCACGATATTTAGATAAACCGCCAGCATTAGTGATGATTAGACAAATGGATGGTGCGAAACGCTTGTATGTGCTGCGCTTATGGGATTCTAATCGCACCATGGAAAATACTCACTTACATTTATGGGTGGGAACCTTAGGCGTTGTTCCGCGTACGTATAGCTGGCTATTTAGAGGAACGCGACCGAAACCCTTAGAAGTTAAACCTTCATTGGTTTTTTCTAAATCAACTACGACTTATCGATGGAAAACGTTTACCAGAGAAGTGGAAGCTAAAAGAGGCGGTTCAATCTACTTAACAACTTTGTTGATCCAATAAAGGATAATTTATGTCGGCATTCATATTTGAAATTGCTGTTTTTTCTTTAAAAGCACTTATTATCGTATTATTAATATTGTTTTTAGTCGTGGGACTAATTGTTATTATCAGCCGTGGAAAATCATTTCACCCTCATAAAATTACTATTAAAAATTTGAATGAAAAATATAACGAAATAAAAGAAACGTTACTGCACGAAATTCAATCCAAAAAATTATTTAAAAAATATATAAAAGAACAAAAGAAAGCTGAAAAGCAACAAGAAAAACAAGTGGGGCAAGAAAAGCATGTTTTCGTTTTACATTTTCATGGTGATATCAAAGCATCTGCTGTCACTGCTTTGCGCGAAGAAGTGAGTGCCATTGTGAGTGTGGCCACGCCACAAGATGAAGTGTTAGTTTGCATAGAAAGTGGTGGCGGCACAGTAAATGGGTATGGATTAGCCGCTGCTCAGTTAATGCGTATTCGGGAACGGAATATTCCGCTGACAGTTTCTATTGATAAAATTGCGGCGAGTGGTGGCTATATGATGGCTTGCATAGCCAATAAAATCATTGCAGCCCCCTATGCTATTGTTGGTTCCATTGGCGTGATTGTGCAACTGCCGAATTTCCATCGCTATTTAAAAGACCGGCACATTGATTTCGAACAACACATGGCAGGCGATTTTAAACGTACCATCACGATATTCGGTGAAAATACTGACGCCGAACGCAAAAAATTAGATAAAGAACTTGAAGAAATCCACGCACTTTTCAAAAAATTAATTGTCGATCATCGGCCGCATATTGATATTAAAAAAGTAGCGACTGGCGAACATTGGTTAGCTATACAAGCTTTAGATTTACAATTAGTCGATAAATTACAAACCAGTGACGATTACATGTTGGCGAAAAGCCAGACCGCCAAATTATTTGAAATTAAATTTGAAACTAAAAAACCTTTCGGCAATCGTTTCTTTGCCGGCGCGCAAGCGTGGCGGGATAAGTTTATGTCATTATTTAAATTTGGATTGTAAAATTATGCAAAAAATTGGTTATATCGGCCTTGGCATCATGGGCAAACCTACAGCCATGAATTTAATTCGTGCTGGCTATCCGTTAGCTTTTTATGCGCGTCGTCCGGAAATACAAGCTGAATTTACTAAGCATGGCGCTACATCTTATGCTTCAGCTAAAGAATTAGCCGCTAATGTGGATGTCATCTTCACCAATGTTCCAGCCACTAAAGATGTGGAAGAAGTTTTATTAGGAAAAGATGGCATTGTCCACACCGCTAAACCCGGCACCATCGTGATTGATATGAGTACTATTTCCGCGATGGCCGCGAAGCTTATGGCGCAAGAATTAGGTAAACATAAAATTGAAATGCTGGATGCACCTGTCTCAGGTGGCGAACAAGGTGCTATTGCCGGGACTTTATCGATCATGGTCGGTGGCAAAGCGGAAATTTTAGAAAAAGTGCGGCCAATTTTGGAAAAATTAGGTAAACGCATCGTGCACATTGGTGATAATGGTGCGGGACAAGTCGCTAAAGCTTGTAATCAAATCATTATCGCTGAAAGCATTATTGCAGTGAGCGAAGCTTTACGTTTAGCGCAAGCCTCTGGCGTCGATCCTAGCAAAGTACGCGAAGCTTTACTCGGTGGATTTGCTAGCAGCCGCGTGTTAGAAATTCATGGTCAACGCATGTTAGAAAAAAATTATAAGCCAGGTTTTAAAGCAGCATTACACCGAAAAGATATGAATTTAGCACTGGAACAAGCCGCTCAAGTGGATGTTCATTTACCGGCTGCTGAATTTGCTACCGAACAACTCGATTTGCTGGTTGAACACGGGCATGGCGAATTAGATTCGTCTGCTATGCATTTATTGAAAGAATAATATGTTGCAAGAGATATTTGCACAATTTGAAACTGAGGGAACTTTTCATAGTGCCGAACCCTATGGATCTGGTCATATCAATGATACTTTTTTAGTACGCACCGAAGAAAAACATTATCCCGATTATATTTTACGTCGCATCAATCATCGTATTTTCAATCAACCGCAAGCGTTGATGCAGAATATATCTTTGGTGACGCAGCATATTCGTAATAAATTAAGCAAAGTGAGCGATCACAACTTACATCGCCAGTGTTTAACCGTCATCAACAGCATAAACCAAGAACCTATTTTACTTGATAACGAAGGTGGTTATTGGTCGTGTTATTTATATATCAATGATTCTCAGGCGCACGATATTGTAAAAAATGCTAAACAAGCCCAAGAAGGCGGAAAATTAATCGGCCGTTTTCTAAATTTATTAAGTGATTTCCCTGGTACGTTGTTACACGAAACACTGCCGCAATTTCATAACGTAGAATTTCGACTAAATAATTTTGAAAAAGCCGTCGCCGCTAACACGCATGATCGCGCCAAACATTGTCACAATGAAATTGACTTTGTTCGTGCATTAGCAGAAGAAATGAAATTGGTGATGTCTTTAGGAAAACAAGGACGAATTTCCTTACGCGTAGTGCATAATGATACTAAATTTAATAATGTATTATTGGATAATGACGACAATGGTCTTTGCGTCATTGATTTAGATACCGTCATGCCGGGTTATGTGCATTACGATTTTAGTGACGCGGTACGCACCATAGCAAATTCTGCTGCAGAAGATGAACAAGATCTCAGCAAAATTCAATTTGATCTGCCATTATTTGCAGCTTTTTGTCGCGGTTTTCTTGGTGAACTTAAAAACAGCCTTAATGCTGATGAAGTTAATTCATTAGCTCGCGCCGCACCATTAATGCCATATCTACATGGCACGCGTATGTTAACCGATTATTTATCTGGCGATCAATATTATAAAATCCATTTTCCCGAACATAATTTGCAGCGCGCCCGCGCGCAATTTCAATTGATACGCCGCATGCGGGAAAAATTAGGTGACATGGAGAAGATTATTCTTGAGGTAACATCACCATTTGCTTGGCAATAACTTCTCGGAAATTATTATCAATATCTGCCCAATCGACAACATCTACTTTAAATGGCAAATCAGATTCACTAAAAGCAGTTTTGAGAGCAGCATAAGTATCGAAATTAAGCGTCTCATCGGTTAATATTACTAAATCCAAATCAGAATGTTTTCTGGCTTTCCCGGTCACCCGTGAACCGAATGCTGCAATTTTGCAAGAAGGAATTATTCGCTTGGTAATTTCTATTATTGTTTGCAAATCTTCCGGGGCAACATCAATGCTGGGATTCATCGCGTTCCTTTAATACCTTTAAAATAAAGTGAACATCACTAGCAAAATCATCTAAAATCGCCACCACTTCGTCAGCTTTTTTTCGATTGTAGGTATGGCTGGTTAAATTACGTCGATCACGATAGCGTAAAAATCGCTTCACATCTGGAATCAAACCTGAATCTGCTGCTGTTCGCACAAAATCAGGAAAATTGAGACGTCTAATTTCATCTGAAGTGCTTACAATTTGCTCCAAATAACGTCTAACCATGCTATAGCTCAAGTCATAAGTAAATTCAAAACATTGAATAGCTGAATTACGAAATTGGGCATACAAACCAGGATCCTTTTCAGATTTGAGATATTTCATACTAGTTTCAAGCTGGTTAAGAGCATCTTCTAATGGTGAAAGATTAAGTTTCATAATAATCCTACTAAGGGTTTATAAATCGAAGCTATTCTTAATTCTAACAAATGACAGTGTTACATATCCACCAGTAGTGATCACGTTCAGATTTTAGCTATCTGCAATCCCTGCATTCACCTCAGCTAATTGAAATTGATCATTTACCCCAATGACTTCGCGGTAATCATCTACCCTGCTAGCATGTACAGTAATCGATTCTTGCACCGCTAATGCAATAATATCCGTGAGATAATATTCCTGTTGTGCATTGCGATTATTTAATTTAGGTAACCATTGTTTTAAATAGTTAACTGGCGCCAAATAAAATCCCACGTTCACTTCGTTAATTTTTCGTTGCGCTATATCCGCCTCTTTTTCTTCGACGACACCGATAATTTTATTGGACTCGTCACGTAAAATTCGTCCTATGCCTGTAGGATCAGGAAAATGCGCTGTTAAAATGCCGAGAGCATCTTTTGGTGTTTGCTGAATAAATTTATGTAACGTGGTAGCCGTGATCCGCGGTACATCGCCGTACAATATCAACACTTGATTGTTATCTGGAATTACCGGCAAAGCTTGCAACACCGCATGCCCAGTGCCCAATTGTTCTTTTTGTTCCACCCAGTTAATCGCGTGATGTTGTAATGCTGCTTGCACCATGGCTCCCTGATAACCGTAGACCACGATTAGCTGCTCCGGATTAAGTTTGCTCGCCGCTTGCACGACATGTTCTAGCATTGGTTTACCTGCCATAGTATGCAACACTTTAGGTAATGCCGAACCCATGCGTTTACCATGCCCAGCCGCTAAAATAATAATGCTTAATTTCATAAATAAATTTTACCCAGAACTCTCGTAATGTTAAAATTCCACAACTTACATGGAAGAAAGATTATGACACAATATCGCATCACGCAAGAACCCAACCCCACTCGTGAAGACCTTTATGTGTTAGCACAAGGTCTCGTAAAAAATGCCCAACAACAACGTGATCATAAGCCGACAGAGAGTTTCGCATTTTTTGTGCGTGATGAAAACCTGCAGATTATTGCTGGTGCCAATGGCTATACTTTTTATGGCTGTATGTATGTCGATCAATTGTGGGTTGATGAAAAATTACGCGGCAAAGGTTATGGCACGCAACTCATGTTGGCCGCCGAAGAATTGGGCAGAGAACGTGGCTGTACTTTCGCTGCTGTTAACACCATGGATTGGGAAGGTCTCGAATTTTATCAAAAATTAGGTTATCACGTTGAATTCGAACGGCATGGTTTTGTGAAAAATTCTACATTTTATTATTTACGAAAAGATTTATAAGTTATGGCTAATCATTCGCTCTCTAGGCTCACATTGTTCATGTGTTTTCTGATCGGTATCACGGTTTATTCTTTTGATCCTGTGATGCAATCTTTTCCGAGCATTTTAATTGATGATTTCATGCGGACGTTTTCCACCACAGCGATTGGTGTCGGCGTTATCGCCTCTTCTTATTTTTATTCTTACAATTTATTGCAAATTCCTGCTGGTTTGTTATGCGATAAATTAGGCACTAAATATATCGTGATCATTTCATCCATGATTTGCATCATTGCCTTACTATTATTTTCACAAGTGCACACACTCGCTGCCGCTATTGCTTGTCGAATTTTAATGGGGTTAGGCGCAAGCTGCGCCGCCGTGATTATGATTTTAGTTTGCAAAGAATATTTCAGTGTCGCTTTATTACCGATATTAATTGGCATTGCGCAATTTGCCTGTAATGTTGGCGCACTGTGCGGACAATATCCACTGACCTTTTTATCCGCCGCCATCGGTTGGCGAGCATCGATTGCTTCATTAAGCATGATCCCGGTGTTGATGATTATTATCACACTTATTTTTTTCCAAAAAACTGCTCGCCCTATCACTACCCATTCTTCTCAACAATATTGGCAGGAAATAAAAACAGTCTTTACTAACAAAGCCAATTGGTTGATTGGTGGTTATGCCATGTTATTATGGACACCGTTTTATACGTTTGCGAGCCTTTGGGGCATTCCTTTTTTGCGTGAAAAACTTAAGCTTAATGTCACCGATGCAAGTCAATTAATCGCAATTGCGTGGATTGGCTCAGGTGTCGGCAGCATTCTCATTGGAATTTTATCTAGTTATTTGCAAAAAAGAAAAATTTGCATCATGCTTTCAGCTGTCTTAGGCATAGCGGTGTTCCCCTTTTTGATTTTATCAGACATTCATAATTTCATATGGTTAGCGATTATTTTATTTGTGTTTGGTGTCGCTACGGCTGGACAAGCACTCAGTTTCGCCATGATTGATGACCACAATAGTAATAATTTATTGGGCACCGCCTCTGGATTCAATAATACAGTCATTATGATCGGCCCCATGTTGATTGATCCGGTAGTAGGAGGATTACTCAAATGGCACTGGGATGGCACGATGCACGACGGCATCCCTTTTTATTCAGTCGCTAATTTTCAGTTCGCATTTATGTTAATTCCGATTTTATTCACGGCGTCGTTATTAGTCGCTTTATTTTATCGAGAAAAAATGATCCAACATGATACGGAATCATCAGCTCAGTTGCTACCTTTACCGGAACTTGCTTAGCGATGGCACGACGACAGACTCTAGCAGTTTCTCTTGCGCCACTTAATTATCTCTTCACATACGCGATCTTTTTTTATAATATTGCTCCTCGATTAATTTGGCTTCTTTGTATTTTTTTAATTATACAATAAAATAGCTCTAAAAATACACGCTGATTGATAATTATTAAAGCCAGACAGTATAAAAAAATTTGTTTATTATGGATCAGTGAAAATAACACAAGACCACCAAAGCGTACGGGATAAAAATTATTATGAAATTCGAAGATATTATTATCTCTATTATAGAGAATGAGTTCATATTATCTGATGCTGCTGAAGATAATTTAGGTAAAATTACCACCGGATCCATCAGTAAATTTAAAGACACCCCGTTAAGCATGCTTCATTTTGAAGGTGATAAAAACCTATTACATTATCTTGCAGCAGCGTCTGAAAGAACTCAAAAAGCCATCATGCGCGTTATAGATCCCTTACAAATTGCGATTATGCTTCAACAAAAAGCAAAAGCTAACATAACAAGATTAGATATACCTTGCCCAGATTTATTAACCCCAGCCATGATAGCAGAACATTGCAGAGAAAATGGTTTTTATAAATTTATGCAAATGGCAATTCAATATGGATGTTTTTTTATTTTTGTTGAGTATTTTAACAACCATCTTTCAGAAATATATAATGATCAGCTTAATACAAATATTGAGTTCAAAGAATTTATTTGGTTGTTACATAGATGTATCGAAAGCGTTCCCAGCGAATTTAAAATAGATAGCTTATTTGATATAAAACAAATCAGTACTTATGAATTATTTCCCTATCAATGCTTGCGAAATTTTTTATTTCACCAAGACGCCAAGAATTTGCACCTGCAAGCATGCAGGTTTTTAGTCCATATGCGCAGAGAAGCAAAAAAAGTAGATAGAAAATTTTATAACAAAGAAGATTATGCAAACGCATTTAGCTTATTAAAAGACCATAAGCCAGAGCTGAAGTTTTTGGACGGACTTATTGCTAAGCTATTTTTCGGCGTGACTACCAAGCCTGAAGACGATTTAGCTACGCCAGAAACCGCAAAACCCTTACCGCCATTAACATTAGTGAAAGCAGTATCGAATTCTCCATGGCTATCTAAGACATTAACTATTGATACTACTTATAATCAGGAGGCACATAGAAATTTAACACCTCCTCAATCAGCAGGTCCGAGTTAGTCTGGTCTGTAAAAAAGCTCGGAAAAGATAACGCACTGTCCTTAAACTCATTTGATTCGTGAGTTTTGCAATATCCGCTGCTTGATGGCTAGTAACAGGTACGAATCGCTGATCGCCAGCTGAATTCGAATCGTCAACCTATACACTTTGCGCCTTTCGTCGTCATAAGAAGGGTTAAGCAGCAAATCTTCCATCAGTACTATTTGTTTGCCTCGAGCTGCTATTTTAATTAACGCATAAAATGATCCAGCATGATACGAATCATCAGCTCAGTTCACCTTACCACTGGAGCTTGCCCTAATTCCCCGGAAACAAATTCGTGACCTTCTGCCAATTAACAGAACCCGATCCATTTGGCGTCACATACACCGCATAAATTTGGTTAGTTGGAAAACTTTCGTCGTTGCCAAAAACATCTTGCGATGTGGACAATAAACCAGCATATAGATACCCAATCAAGGTTGAAGAATTCTGCGATAATTGATCGATTTGTAAAATACCACGGCTATCATAATAACTCGCTGTCACTGGAACAAATTGTGCGCTTAGTCCCATGTAGAGACAAGAAGCAAGCGGTTGTCCACTACACAACGGTTGGATATTGGCATATTCTTGCGTATTTCCAGAGGCATCAGAGGTAATCAAATCCAGTATATTTCCATAGGGGGTCGTATTGTCATTTACCAACCCACTGGTCGACCAATACAAATTACTCAAACCACCGAAAGTCGCAACATAACTCGTTTGTTGACTGGAACTATACATCGATAAAGCAGGAGCTAAATATTGATTCGCTTGTTGATTGATAAAATTACTGTTAGCTTGCAAACTGCCATCAAAATCAATGCCATTGGTCCACACTAATGCATTGGAACCGGGCGTAAACGGACCGCCTAATGCAAATAAAGTTTCGGTGCTACCCACCATAAACGGCACTAAAGTATAGTCACGTCTTCGCCAACCGCTGCCGTCTCCATCACCATGTGTGACGGAATTCACAATATTAATCGAAGAAAGTGTGGAGTCCATGCTAATTTGATAAATAGAATTAGTATAAGTTTGTGAAGTTCCGCAATAATTTCCTTCACAATCTTGCCCGAAAGTTAAATAAAAATAATTGCCGATTTTACCAAGTTGCCCGCCGGTAACTTTAAATTGTGGAACACTGGTGTTATCCGTGACGAACGGAGCTAAATTGGTTGAACCATTGATAACGGCATTCATCATGCCCGAGACATTGATGGCAGAAATGGTGTTTAATGTGGTGAACACAGTATTATCCGGCGTATAAAATCCGCCAATTATATATAACGTATTGCCGTCTTGTAAAAATATCTGATCGGTACTCGATATTTGATTTTTTACTGCCGTCGGTAAGTTAGTGCTACTAATAGCGACCGAATAAGTTTGCCCGGTGCTTGGGTTGTAAACATAAATATTCGGGTTGAAGTCATTATTAAAATTATGAAAATTACCCAAGGATCCACTTAAGACCAGCCAGTCACCATCATTGGTAGCGACGATAGGGCCGCGTACTGAAGGTAAGTTATTACTTGAAACCGCTACCAAAGAAATATTCGGCAAACTAGCATTGGCGATAACGGCAACATTTATTGGATATTTCACGCCATCCGCACTGGGCTTGGCCCATTCTTTTAATTCGGAAGAGATAGTTTGATTTTCCGAAGATGCATTCAAATATACTTGAATGGTGCAAGACTGTCCCGGGCTTAACAGGCTGCCACAAGTGGAAGAAGCTATCGATAATCCACTACCGCTAGAAAAATTACTTTGATCTATCACTGTGACATTGGTTTTGCTGGTGGTATTAGTCACGGTAAAAGTGGCTAAGGTCCTCGAGTTGGCAATGACACTAGCAGGAAATGGTGTAGTGGCAGTAATAGAAATGAGATGAGCATAAGCTGCCATCGGAACAAGCAAAATCAAGCTGACAATAATTTTGATACTATCCAAGAGTCTTAGCTGAAGTTTCATCTTATTCCTTCCTTAAAATAAATGAGTATAACTAAGATAAACATCATTAGTAGTGAGCGAACCAGTATTGAGATGGAAAGGATAGACCGCTCCTCTGGTTCCCAATGAGGTTGAACCTAGATTCACATAACGGTACCCTAGTGAAACTCGATCTTGCTTAAAATCAGCATGGTGGACGGCAAAATTACCAGCAGTACTAATACCGAACCCAACTTGATAAGCTAAATTAACATTCGTATTTGATTGGAAAGGTGGTAAGGCAACATAACCATTACTGGTCGCAGGCGATTCAGAGTAGCCGCCAATTCTATTCCAAGCCGGGCCCACACCAAAATCAATGAAAGGAGAGATTTTTTTCATCAGCCAGGTTAACTGGATTTCCGCCATCAGCCGTGTGCTATTGATGTAATAAGTATAATTATACAAAGTGCTGCTGGGATCACCGCTAGCTGTCTCAACAAGCTGTCCGTCAAAATTATAGTCCGCCGCATTAGTATAAAGTCCCACACCTAATGCAATCGCTATTCGATGATTTGCCGGAATAAACTCATAACCACCGTTAAAACCAAATACCGCCGATGAGGCATGAGTGCTTTTCAGAGGATAAGCATCCATTAATAAACCGCTATCGTAATTGATCACCGGAGTATTTTTATTTAACTCAGCAAAACTAGCCGCTAATGAGCTGCTCAAATAAATATGGCCATTTGCTGATAATGCGGGAATAGACATGAAGCATAGCGAAAGAAAACCAATGAATCTTTTTTGCAAAGCGATTATGGACATATTAAGTAGTTCCTATCCTTGAACATAGTATCGAAGTTAATTAGACAAAGGAAAAAGGCTTAAGTCAACTAATGATTGTTTAAATGGTTTTGCGTCGCCATGGGCTTAAAAATAACACAACAAATGAATATTATTTTTATTCTTGAGCACGGCTGTGGTATATTTTCTGCAATAAAAAACGAGGATATCCAGATGGCTTTTTCATTCATCTCACAAATAAGTGCTCCACCAGATTTAAGTTTAACACTTCTTATTAAAGCCCAAGCTACACTGCAACTAGATGAAGTGACTGCCCGGAGATTATTTAATCAAACTCTTCAAGACCATTCGCGAAGTTTAACTGCGGTGGATCAAAAGGGTTGGACGGCACTGATGCATGCAGTCGATTCAGGTAATTTACCGGCCGTGAGGTGGTTGCTCGAACAGTCACCCGCAATGATCAATAGATTTTCTTACAAAGCGGATGGAAAACAATTTCCTTTATTGTTAGCGATACGAGGGTTATTTAGAGACTCAAAGCAACATGCTCTGCGCATGAGCATTCTAGATATCCTATTAAAACAACCCGGCATTAATATTAATCAAGCTGATGCTAACGGGACAACAGCGTTGATGGCGGTGGCTGGTTTATCCGCAGAGGAACAAGGTAGTTTAGGTTTATTAGAAAAACTACTGGCAGCACACAAAGATAAAATAAAACTTGGTTTAAAAAATAACTCAGGTAACACTGCTTTGCATCATGCAGTAATGGTCAGCCATCAGGACATGGTTGAAAAATTATTAGATATAGGTGCTTTACAATTTTGCGGTCCAGATATTTTTCTTAAGGTGAATGAACTCCACCAAGATCAGCCAGAAATGGCTAAAATTATTCTTGGCTATCTCTATGCTTATGCGAGATTGGAACCAGCATTTTCTGATACCGTGCAGCACTGTCATCAATCTGGCTCGCCCGAACAATATAAGTTTTATCAAGGTTTAGTGCAAGCAGCAAAAATTAATCGCATATTATTTCAAAACTATCTTGAAATATTCCTTGAAAATGGCACTGATGATTTTCAGATTAAAACTACCGCGGATAAACAAATACCGACTGGCGCCTTTCCACTTGAGGCTTTATTTATAGCTGTAAATGAAACTATCAGTAGTTCCCGCCGAAGGGAAGAACTCGTCATCGCGAGGCCGCGAAGCGTTTGGCCGTGGCGATCCAAGCGGCATGGAAGCTGGATTGCCACGCCCTGCAAAAAGCGCAGGGCTCGCAATGACGACTTCAGCGGGAACCGCTGTGAAACTATCCTTATTATCCATCTTAATTAAAATTTAAAAAATTTATTGACCTTCCAACACTTTCAGCCGATCGGAATTTGGCGCTAATTGCTTAGCAATTTTAATTGCTGAATTAATAGCACTCTCATGGGAATCATTATCAAAAGTCCACATACCAACAAACCAGAGATTATTATTGCCTTGCACTTGCTCAATAAATTTCTGCGCTTGAAAATAATAAGGGCTAACCACCGGATGATTATAATACACCATCGCATATAAATTAGTTGGCATCGGATCACCCTTATCATGTGGCGCACGTACATCATAATTCAACCAGGATTTAAAAATAGGCGTGTCTGACGAAAGCCAATTTTTATAAATCGTGGTTTCAGAATTTACGCCATCATAACGAATATCCACTACACGCCAATCTTTTTTATTGGGTGGCATAAAGCGCGGGTCACTGTGAATCGCGATTGTGGTTTTATAGTAACTAACTTTACTGAGTAATAATGAAATATCAGAGGCTTCAGCCATATTATGCAGTAACGAACCTGCGACACTAGCATCCGTAGCAATCACCACTTGATCATATTCATTCTGATTACCATTTTCATCTTTAACAATGAAATGACCGTTGTTTTTGGTAATATCCGTCACGCGGGTACTCATTTTTATTTGCGTATTTTGTAACGCATCACGCACCGCTTCTATATATTTGCGAAGACCACCATCAACTTCAAACCATTGAAAATTACCACTATCCATACCTTCCGTCATGTATTTAAGTGTATCGTAAGCTGAAAACTCTTGAATATCGTTAATGCTAACTGCCCATTGCGAAGCCACAAACGGATAAAAGAAATTGTTTTTAAAATCTTTGCTTATTTTCAAAGTATCCACAAATTGTTGCAAGCTGATATCGGTATTATTACTTGCAAGAATATCACGTCCTTTGGCAATCACTGAGGCTAATTGTAACGAACGATTGATGTTGTAAGGAGTCAATGATTTCCACTCAATAATGCCATCATGCACCGGCGGCAACATGATTACATCACTGCCATCGGTTTTATAAAATATGGAAGTTAAAGTGAATGAGTGCAGCGGAATATTAAAATAACTCAGTAAGTTTACAAAATGTGGGTAAGCATTTTTGTTAAAAAATTCTGTTCCGCCTTCGACAGATATTTTTTTACCATTGACCATAATATCAATGGTTTCGGCATGTCCGCCTAAATGATCTTTTGCTTCGTACAAAGTGACATCATGGTTTTTCTCTATCAACCATGCCGTAACTAAACCAGCAGCACCACCGCCGATGATCGCTACTTTATCGGCAAAAGCAGTTTGAAAAATAAATAAGCTAGAAATGAAGATGAATGATAATATTTTTTTCATTTGTTCTCCTAACACCCTAAAATGACTGATCACGCAATCCATCGACCTCAATGAGAACCAGTAAAATATCACAGCGGTTTAAAATTGCAATTAGGTTTGTAGGGTCTGTTTACAATTCAACAGAGCCAGGAGCGGTAGGGTGGATTAGGTGCGCTCTTTGCACCGTAATCCACCTTCAATTGTGTGTTGTAGGTGGATTACGGTGCAAAGAGCGCACCTAATCCACCCTACCGCTCCTGGCTCTGTTGAATTGTAAACAGACCCTAAGCTGTTACCAATGCTCCGCCATCCATAGTAAGCGCTTGCCCACTAATATTCACAGCACCTGGCGCTGCCACTAAATAATAAGCAAAATCCGCCACTTCTTGTGGCTCAATTATTTTTCCCAAAGGCATAGCTCGCGCGAGATCTTTTTCACTGGCACCCATTTCTTTCATACGCTGAGCCATCATCTCAGTGCGCACCCAACTTGGACATATTGAGTTAACGGTAATTTGTCGTGGTGCAACATATTTTGCTAATGCTTTGGTAAAACCGACCACAGCGTGTTTTGCAGCACTATACGCTGTCGCATCGCCAGTCCCAATCAAGCCTAACACAGAAGAAATATTAACAATTCGGCCACTTTGATTGGGTAGATGCGCTAAGGCATATTTGCATACGTAATACGTTCCATGCAAATTAACATCAATGATACGATGCCATAATACATCACTGGCATCACTATCTAATAAATTAGTGCCAGCAATACCAGCATTATTGATCACCGCATCTAGACGACCCAATTTTTGAATTATTTCAGCAATGGCAGTGCGAACTTGCGCTGCATCACTCACATCACAGATTAATCCCAAATCTGCAACCGGTGGCGATTGACTCGCGCAAGCGGCCACTAACCAATTTTCAGCTTGAAATTTTTCTACTAACGCCTGGCCAATTCCACGAGATGCACCAGTGATAAAAACCACGGGCTTACGAAGATTATTATTATTCATTCCCCAATCCTCAAAAGTTTTTGGATAATTCTGTTGACACGCGCTAATCAATACTGATCACACATTTTCCTTTGACGGTGCCCTTCTGTACATCATTCAATGCTTGCGTTATTTGATTAAATGTAAATTCTTTAATTGGTGGCAAGGAAAGTTTATTTTCTTCAATGAGCGATTTAATTTTTCCAAGCTGCTCGCCATTCGGCATGGTAAACATCAATTTTAGCGCTATTTCTTTAACATGCGCTTCTTGTTGGATTTCAGGCGTCACCCCACCCACAATCGTTACAACAATACCGCCTGATTTCACAATCTGCACGCTTTTTTTAAGAGAATTACCACCAGCACAGTCGAAAACCGCATCGATTTTTCTATCAATTTTAAATTCATAATTTTCTTCTTCATAATTGAGTGCGTAATCTGCACCAATTGATTTAACAAAATCATGTTGTGTGATATGCGCCGTAGTATACACAATCGCGCCTTGCAACTTAGCTAATTGAACAGCCAAACTTCCCACACCACCAGCACCACCATGAATTAAAATGGTTTTACCGCTGCTGAGATGGATATTATCAAACAAAGCTTGCCATGCTGTTAAAGAGACTAAAGGCACGCTGGCTGCTTGTGCTAAGGGAATATTGCCAGGAGCATGGGCAACAATATTTTCATCGAGTGTAATATATTCTGCATAAGACCCAGAAGTGACATCTGCTTTTCTAGTATTACTATAGATCGTATCACCTACTTTAAATTTTTTTACATTGCTACCAATTTTAGTGATGACACCCGAAGCATCTTTACCTAAAATCATCGGAAATTTATGCTGAAAAAGAGCCTTTAAATATCCTTCGCGGATTTTCCAATCAATTGGATTAATTCCCGCATATCTAATACGAACCTGCACTTCATTTTCAGCAGGTTCAGGAATCGCAATGTCAATTTCCTTCATTACTTCATTGCCGCCAAACCCTGTTATGGCAAATGCTTTCATATTAACTCCTTGTAAATACTAAAATATTAGATTCCCTATATTATCATAAACTCACAATATTAATAGGCTCTCTAATATATTTTCTTGTAGATATAAATACTTATGTTAATCAATAAAATATGAGCCGAATTGAATTTAGGTTAATGGTATGTATTATGCGGCTCTATAGAAAAGTCACAAATAACTCGTACAGCTCGCTCCTCTAGCAAATACCTTGCGATGCTAAATAGTTTATAATTACAGAATATAGCAGGCGAGGTATATATGTTTAGAAGACGAAAGAATGATTATGAAAAATCAGGGGAAACTGACAAAACGCTCCTGAAAAAATTTAGCCATTACTCCAAAACAAAAGCTAGCCTATACGGTAGCTCATACATGCACGGATTGGGCCCTCATAAAAGACAGGGGAAAAATAAAGAAAAAACATATTACATAGCAAGGCATGAAATACATGAGTATTTTGCTGTAGAAATATTAAACCGAATCGGTTTTAATACCCCAAAGTCAAGAATCATTGATCAAGAATCAAGTTCCGAGATATTACCTAAAATGGCGAGCAAGACAATTGATGATTACATACCTATTATGGTATTTATACATGAAAGATCTGACAAACAAGACGTCAATCGAGAATTTAAGAAATTCAATTTACTGACGTTACATGAAAAATATAAATTAGATATCGAACGACAAGTTATAATTGATTTGCAGAGCTATAGGGGACGCATCTCCACTTCCTACAAGCTAGTAATATCTGCATAAACTTGAATTAATCATAAAGAAAAAGTTATATTATTGTGTGTCACCCTGCATATCCATCTTGGCTCATTCAATAATTTGTTTCTTGTTCATTTCTCCTGGACCAGACCTTCAACCATTTCACTTCTTATTTTGTTTTTTTCACAACTAATATTCAAAATGAATACTTATGGCAAGACAGTTGCGCATTTGTTTCGAAGGTGCCTGGTATCACATAATGAACCGTGGCATTAATCGAGGGAAAATCTTTTTTAATGATAAACAAAGGGATACTTTTTTGAATCTATTAAATGAAACAAAAAAAATATATGACATCGAAATTCATGCATATTGCTTAATGAGCAATCACTATCATCTTATTATTCATACCCCAAGAGGAAATATAAGCAACGCCATGAAATATTTAAATTCTTGTTATGCAACATTTGTCAACAAGGATATGAAAAGAGACGGACCACTATTCAAAGGTCGATTCAAAGCAATAATTATCAGTGCAGATGAATATCTTATTCAACTAAGCCGCTATATTCATTTAAATCCATTAGAAGCAAAAATGGTTCAATCTCTTTCAATGTACAAATGGTCGAGCTACCCTAGTTACATAGCAAAAGCTGTACCACCGCAATGGTTGAGTACTGACGAAATAAAAAGTCGTTTTAGTCAGCTGAATTTTCGCCATGCTTATAAAAAATTTGTGGAATCAAATTCAGACAAAAATTTAGATGATCATTTTAAAAAGGAGAAATCTGCGCCAATATTGGGTAGTAACGATTTTCGTCAAATGATCGATGACTATATTAGAGCGCATAGTCTGTCTGCTGAAATTGTTGGCGCAAATCATATTCTGGTTCCCCCGGATATTAAAACTATCGTAGAAGCTGTTTCACTGTATTTTAATCTTGACTCTAAGGTCGTATATAAACCATCTCAAGGAATTAAAAATTATACCAGACAAATCGCAATTTACATTTGCCGTTCACTAGGTGGTTATTCATTACGAGAGATTGCTAAAGCAATGGGTGAGATATCATACAAAGGAATATCAAATACCATCTGTCGTGTTCGATCCAATGCAGATCAATTAAAAATTGTAGAAATGTTGATAATGCAGTTAAAACATCGAAGTGTAACAATAGGCGAAATAAGGGGAAAGTAGAAATGCACTTCACTTGTAGGAAGTGGAGATGCGACCCCATGTTCTTCTTGTAGGAAGTGGAGATGCGACCCCATGTTCTTAGTAAATACTAAAATATTAGATTCCCTATATTATCATAAACTCACAATATTAATAGGCTCTCTAATATATTTTCGTGTAGATATAAATACTTATGTTAATCAATATTTGGCAAATATTAGCGTATAATAATAGTTGTAGGAATAATACCAACAACAAAGGAGGAATTCCTATGAAAACTAAAATATATCATTTTTTAATAGCGTGTCTTTTAACCTTCTTCATGTCAGGCGTATTCAATGTCGCGAATGCTAATTGCTGGTGGACCGGTGGTTATTGGGCCTATGGTTATTATCATTCGGGTCATAGAATATGTAATGGATATGGATATGGCGGATGGGGATATGGTGGATACTATCGTGGAGGAGGTTGTCGTTGGGTAGGTGGATTTTGGCGATTCGGCTACTGGCATCCGGGATATCGTGTTTGCGGATACTGGCGCTAATAATCTAAGATTCACTGCTCAACAAAAAATCTGCTAACTCAACTTAGGTTGGGTTAGCAGATTTTCCATTTCTGATGGTCAAAATCAACGATTTTTTATGATATGCGTTAGCCTATGAGATTATTCGTTTTTATAAAAATTTAAAACTCCATACCCCCTCTAGCGGGTAAATTTGATTTTACCCGCTAGAAGGGGTAAAATTAATATTACCCGCTGTAGAGGGTAATATTAATAATTGGAGTCAGCCTATGTTTATTCGTTCTCCAAAAGAATTGGCATTAATTGTCATTAATCAACGCAAAAAACTTAACTTAAGCCAGGCTGAAGTAGGAAAGCTAGTTGGAGTAAAACAACAAACCATTTCTGAGTTTGAACTCAAGCCAGAAGGCACTAAATTAAACACTCTATTCCTAATACTGTCCGCTGTTAACTTAGATTTAACGCTCATAACAAAAAACCAAACAACGCAAACTAAAACCCAATGGAAAGAAGAGTGGTAACCATGAAAACACGCAACCGAACGCTGAGTATATTAATGAATGGAATTTTAGTAGGCAAATTAGAAAAAACCGCCAAAGGCGGCCTTGCATTTGTTTACGAAGAGCATTGGTTAAATACACCAGGTGCACGGCCTATTTCTCTATCATTACCTTTAGTAAATCAGCCATTTACCGGCGATGTCGTTTATAATTTTTTTGATAATTTGTTACCGGATAATTCACAAATAAGAGCACGAATTCAAACTAAATTCCAAATCATTACCAATCAACCTTTCGATTTACTCGCCAAAATAGGCAAAGATTGCGTAGGTGCTATACAAATAATTGAAGGTGAAATATCACCAGTAAAAAATAAAATTAGTTCCGAACCGCTTAATGAAAAACAAATCGCATCCATTCTACGCGGATATCAAAACTACCCGTTAGGCATGACTGATAATTCTGAATTTCGCATTTCAATTGCTGGTGCACAAGAAAAATCAGCTTTTTTATATCATAAAAAAAAATGGTGCAGACCGATAGGAGATACACCTACTAGCCATATTTTTAAATTACCCATTGGATTTATTCAACATCAACAAATGGATTTAAGTGATAGCTGTGAAAATGAGTGGCTATGCTCACAAATTACCAAAGCATTCGGATTACCTGTTGCTGATTGTGAGATTTTGTATTTTGAAGATGTTAAAGTTTTGGTAGTTGAACGATTTGACCGTAAATTATCGCAAGATAAAACTTGGTTAATGCGTTTACCTCAAGAAGATATGTGTCAAGCATTAAGCATCGCGCCTAATTTAAAATATCAAGCAGATGGTGGACCAGGAATTACAAATATTATGAACTTATTACTGGGATCATCTTCGCCTATTGTAGATAGAGATAATTTTTTTCGGGCTCAAGTTATGTTTTGGTTACTCGCTGCAATCGATGGTCATGCCAAAAATTTTAGCGTTTTTATTGAACCAGAAGGCAAATATCATTTAACTCCTTTATATGACATTATGTCTGCTTATCCTTTAATCGCAAAAAAACAATTACAGAGACAAAAAATTAAGATGGCGATGGCGTTGAAAGGTGAAAACAATCATTATCACTGGCACAACATACAACGCAGACATTTTAAAGGAGCTGCGAAGAATGCAAACTATTCAATCGAAAAGGCCGAAAATATTCTCGATGAAATGCTAGAGAAGGTGGATGAAGTGATCGAAATAGTATCTTCGAAAATACCTAAATCATTTCCTAGACAAATATCTCAGTCTATTTTTGAAGGAATGCGATCGATGAAAGAACGCTTAAGTCTAATCACAAAATCGTGAAGATTATTTTTCCATTAAAAAAAGCCTAACAAATAATACATCGTTGTGAAGGACGGAAGCCTGCAAATTCTTCATCCCAATCACTACAGTTATTCATATTAACAACTTCAACTTCTAAATTTCCTGGTATATATGCTGGAACAATAGTTAGCGTGGGCTCTAATCGTGGCTGTGCAAAAATACCGATGGCGCTAGGCTTAACACAACGTTCTTGTTGCATAGTAATATATAATTCTAAATTAGGATTAAAATTTTCTTCTAAAAATTTAATTAACAGCGGATGATTGTCAGTTAGCCATTGAATCCCTACTTTATTACCCAAGTGTGCTATAATTTGTGGCACACGAGCAATAAGTTCAGCAGCATGTTGGCTCTTCCCATAACCATCAAATATTTCAGCGATGATATTAGATGCAATGTCATCTGAAGTTAATTTTGAACTATCTTCTTCTACTTTAGTTTCAGAATTTTCACCATCATCTGATGATTGGGTATCTAATGAACTTACTGATCGTTTATCATTGCTATCCTCAGATTCCTCACCAGAAAATACAGATATAGCTTCATCATTATCGGTTTTTTCTTCTTCCACAAAAGACTCGGGACTGTTCACCATTAACAAGGCAAATAACAAGCGCGGATCTATTTTTGATGGAGTAGCTGCTTGCAAAGCTTTCTGAAAATTATCTTCCGCAGGACTGGGTTCGTCATCATTATCTTTTGGAAAAAATGGATTCGCACCATTTCGATAAACCATCTCGCAAGCAAAATGCGTTGCTTCGTGAATCAAGGTTGGGATTTGCAGAATAGATAGTGTACTCAAGCAAAATTTTTACTAAGTTTTGATTTCCCGCAGCAATGGCATAATGTAACGGTGTGGAATTAGTAACAGAAACAGCCGAGAGATTTTGTTCATTATAGCCCGCAACACGTTTAACAATACGGCAAATATCTTCATGAGTCTTAAATGAAAGTTCTGAGGACTTTAATTTACATAATAAATGAATAATGGTTTCGTGATTCTCATTGAGATGATCAAGTGATTTTTTAGGTTTAGCTATAAGATAATCATCAATTTCACTAAAATCATCCTCAGCAACACACTGAGTGAAGAGCTCAAATAATTCTTGATTTACTTCATTATCGGAACTTGAAAACATATACCCATCTC
>Ga0207159_1072_pt1 | contig 25031 bp, 20 predicted proteins | sample Alteio_BWMinHeat_23_FD_153511 | JGI IMG/M metagenome (GOLD analysis project Ga0207159, IMG submission 153511) | Enriched cells from forest soil in Barre Woods Harvard Forest LTER site, Petersham, Massachusetts, United States -... | ecosystem: Environmental > Terrestrial > Soil > Temperate forest >... | reverse complement strand
TTTTACCAATTTATTTATCGCTACCGACGCCATGACCACATGCAGTCCGCGATTAAGTTTCTCAGCTATTGCTAACTTATGACTTAACCCTTCTGCAAAATCCTTAAAGATGATCTTTTCTTTTTCACTTAATTTTGGTAATTCTGGGTCGTCAAGATGAGATGTAGTGAGATATTTTTCCAGTCTCTTCAAGTGCGCTAATTTTTTCTTTGTCTCATGATCTAATTCATCGGAAGCAAAATCTTGGATTTCAATATGGGCTGTAGTGAGATTGGGTATGTATACTTGAGTTAGTCCACCCGGCAAGGTTGAATCCTCTTTAATCTCTTTTTGTGGCGCCACCGTGCTGACAAACCCATACACATCTTGTGTTAAAACGACACGCTCTAAACCAGTGAAGGGGTTCCAATCTTTAGGAACCGCAGTAGCGCTACGAAATGCACTAAGCATACTGGCAGCAGCCCCCAAAAACCCACTTAAAAGCTTGTCAGTGTGTTCTTTCAAATTTTCTCCCTCTCGATAAGGCTTCAGAAAATCGTCCCTTATGTAATATTCACCATTGTCATGTGCCAATTCATTTTTTCGTTGCGCCTCTTTATAGATTTCTGTAATTAAACCTTGTGCACCCGTGGGATCTTCTAACCTGGCATGAACTAAATCGCGGAGGAGATTAAATTCAATTTCAGTAATATACCATTGTCCTATTCGTTGCTCGCTTTGCGCATCGGTTTTAGTTCCATCATGCTTACCCGTGAATCGATACAATACTGTTCCCTGCGGAATTCTATCTTTTGACCATTCTAATGATCCAGCATCCTGAATTGACTTGGGAAAATCTGGTACATGTATGTCGCTATTAAGAATGCCTGGCTTGGTCGGTTTAATGTGAATATTAAGAGTTTGTTCGCTGAAAACTTTAAATAGGCTATAAACACTACCCACTTTGGGGCCGCTCGCTACGAGTGATTCTATTGATGTTGATTCGGGTGAATCTGAGGGCTCTATGGATGATAATTTTGAGTTAATATAGCTGCTATTAATTTCGGTTTGATTCGCATCGTTTAACACTATGGTGTATCCTAAGTCCTTGAGATGATCTATAACATCCGTAAATCTTTTATAATCCACAGCTGTAAAGTGTAAATCACTTACTTTACTTTGTTCTAATAACTCAGAACAAAGTTCAATTGCAGATTTATATTTTTTATTCAAATATGCAGTATTTATTTCAGCTAATTTTTTAATTACGTCAGCACTGCTTTTCTCAACTTCGTCTAAATCTGAACCCTCTGAATCTGATTCATAATCAATCTTAGATTTAGCTTTTTGCTTCTTAAACTCTCCAACCTTTCTTTTATCACGTCGTAATAATGACTTCACTCTGTTGTCACTCATAAACCCTCCTTTGAGTACAAATCAACGCCTTCGAAGGAAATGGTTTTTTTCCAATAAATAGTTATATATTTTATTATAATGCATTTTTGGAATACGGAAGTTATTGAATAATCTTGATATTTGGATTTGTTGAACAAATAAAACCCCTGTTGATTATTAACCAACAGGGGTTTAGTTGTAGGAGCCTGGCAATGACCGACTTTGGCATGGTTTGAACCACACTATCATAGGCGCTAAATGGTTTCACTGCTGAGTTCGGAATGGGATCAGGTGGTACCCACTTGCTTTGGTCGCCAGGCATAAAGCCGTGCTATTGGTGAATTAGGCCTAAGACCTAATCCACCCTACTCCATGAAGGTGAAGAATTTCTGCACCCTCATCCGGCGCGCTTCGCGCCACCTGCTCCCGCTTGCGGGAGAAGGGATTAGAGTTCTTCTTTCCTATGTTAAAGAAGCTTCTCTCTTTAACCTAACCGCTCCCTTTCAGGCGCAGCTCGGTTAGTTCTTTAATATCAATTTGGTAAATGAAGCAAAGTAAACAACTTTGGTGTTATATGGTCAAGCCTTACGGTCAATTAGTACTGGTCAACTCAACACATTACTGTGCTTACATTTCCAGCCTATCGACGTCGTCGTCTTCAACGGACCTTTAAGAGCCTTGCGGCTCGGGAGATCTCATCTTGGGGCGGGCTTCCCGCTTAGATGCTTTCAGCGGTTATCCCTTCCGTGCATAGCTACCCGGCTGTGCCATTGGCATGACAACCGGTACACCAGAGGCACGTTCACTCCGGTCCTCTCGTACTAGGAGCAACCCCCCTCAAATCTCCAACGCCCACGGCAGATAGGGACCGAACTGTCTCACGACGTTCTGAACCCAGCTCGCGTACCACTTTAAATGGCGAACAGCCATACCCTTGGGACCTGCTTCAGCCCCAGGATGTGATGAGCCGACATCGAGGTGCCAAACACCGCCGTCGATATGAACTCTTGGGCGGTATCAGCCTGTTATCCCCGGCGTACCTTTTATCCGTTGAGCGATGGCCCTTCCATACAGAACCACCGGATCACTAGGACCTGCTTTCGCACCTGCTCGACCTGTCAGTCTCACAGTCAAGCACCCTTCTGCCCTTACACGCATCGCGCGATTTCCGACCGCGCTGAGGGTACCTTCGTGCTCCTCCGTTACTCTTTAGGAGGAGACCGCCCCAGTCAAACTACCCACCATGCACTGTCCTTATCCCCGTTGAGAGATAAAGTTAGAACCCCAAGGATGTCAGGGTGGTATTTCAAGGTTGGCTCCATCCCGGCTAGCGCCGAGATCTCTTAGCCTCCCACCTATCCTACACAGACACACTCAAAGTCCAGTGCAAAGCTATAGTAAAGGTGCACGGGGTCTTTCCGTCTTGCCGCGGGTACACTGCATCTTCACAGCGATTTCAACTTCACTGGGTCTTGGGTGGAGACAGCGTGGCTGTCGTTACGCCTTTCGTGCAGGTCGGAACTTACCCGACAAGGAATTTCGCTACCTTAGGACCGTTATAGTTACGGCCGCCGTTTACCGGGGCTTCGATCAAATGCTTTGCCTTGCGGCTAACATCATCACTTAACCTTCCGGCACCGGGCAGGCGTCACACCCTATACTTCCTCTTTCGAGTTCGCAGAGTGCTGTGTTTTTGATAAACAGTCGCAGCCACCTAGTATCTGCAACCTCTCTCGGCTTCGCGAGTAAATCGCTACACCTATCAGAGGCGCACCTTCTCCCGAAGTTACGGTGCTATTTTGCCTAGTTCCTTCACCCAAGTTCTCCCAAGCGCCTTAGTATTCTCTACTCGTCTACCTGTGTCGGTTTGCGGTACGGTTTCGTGGTCTTCATCGCTTAGAGGCTTTTCTTGGAAGTGTGGCATCAACAACTTCTTCTATCACCGAAATGATAAAATCGTATTCACTTCTCAGGATTGAAATGCCGGATTTACCAAACATTTCTCCCTACAAGCTTAAACCAGGACTTCCAACACCCGGCTTGTTTAGCCTACTTCGTCCCCCCTTCGCTCCAACCACAAAGTACAGGAATATTAACCTGTCGCCCATCAGCTACGCTTCTCAGCCTCGCCTTAGGAGCCGACTCACCCTGCGCCGATGAACGTCGCGCAGGAAACCTTAGACTTACGGCGTGCGGGAACTTCCCCCGCATTATCGTTACTCATGTCAGCATTCGCGCTTCTGATACCTCCAGCATGCTTCTCAACACACCTTCGCAGGCCTACAGAACGCTCCTCTACCACGCACACTTACGTGTGCATCCGTAGCTTCGGTGGAGTGCTTTAGCCCCGTTACATCTTCCGCGCAAGCCGACTCGACCAGTGAGCTATTACGCTTTCTTTAAAGGATGGCTGCTTCTAAGCCAACCTCCTGGCTGTCTCTGCCTTCTCACTACGTTCACCACTTAGCACTCTCTTGGGGACCTTAGCTGACGGTCTGGGCTGTGTCCCTCTTCACGACGGACCTTATCACCCGCCGTGTGTCTCCCGTGGTTACCCTTCTCGGTATTCGGAGTTTGCATCGGTTTGGTAGGAAGATTCCTTCCCCCTAGCCGGCACAGTGCTCTACCCCCAAGAAGTATCCCACGAGGCACTACCTCAATAGCTTTCGAGGAGATCCAGCTATCTCCAGGCTTGTTTAGCCTTTCACTCCTATCCACAGCTCATCTCCTACCTTTTCAACGGGAGTGAGTGCGGGCCTCCAGGAAGTGTTACCTCCCCTTCACCCTGGCCATGGATAGATCGCCTGGCTTCGGGTCTACTAATATCGACTAGGCGCCCTATTCAGACTCGGTTTCCCTCCGCCTCCCCTATTCGGTTAGGCTCGCCAATACTAGTAACTCGCTGACCCATTATACAAAAGGTACGCAGTCACACAGAGTAAACTCCATGCTCCTACTGCTTGTACGCACACGGTTTCAGGTTCTATTTCACTCCCCTCTCCGGGGTTCTTTTCGCCTTTCCCTCACGGTACTTGTTCGCTATCGGTCAGTAGGGAGTATTTAGCCTTGGAGGATGGTCCCCCCTCGAGACTTGCGTCTCTTCTTCAATCAGGATTTCTCGTGTCCCGACTTACTTTTCGACCACTTACACATCGCTTGCCTTTCCTATACGGGGCTATCACCCTCTTCGGCCGGCTTTTCCAAACCGTTCTAGTAAACTTGCGATGCTTTCCATGATCAGGCTCTTCCCCTTTCGCTCGCCGCTACTTAGGGAATCTCGGTTGATTTCTTTTCCTCCAGGTACTTAGATGTTTCAGTTCCCTGGGTTCGCTTCTCCACACCTATGTATTCAGTGTGGGATACTGCACGAATGCAGTGGGTCCCCCCATTCAGATATCCTCGGATCAATGCTTGCTGCCAACTCCCCGGGGCTTTTCGCAGGCTGCCACGTCTTTCTTCGCCTCCTACTGCCAAGGCATCCACCATGTGCGCTTAATTACTTGACCATATAACCCAAAATCGTTTCGAGGCTTCATCTACCTGATTGCTCAGTCCAACTTCGCCACTACACAATCTCGTGTTACATGTTTTTTTACATGCTATATATCACATGAGTAACACCATACAGTGTACTTCGCTTCATTTCCAAATTGTTAAAGAACTCGCTCTCTACTGAAACCAGAGAAGGGATGGAAGTTAGAAACTTACTTCACTTTCATCTCTTCTCGTGTCTCTCTGCTTTCGCTCTTTTTCATCCAGCAGAAGAAAACTTTTTCACCCTCACCCGGCCTTCGGCCACCCTCTCCCGAAACGACCTATCGCTTAACTCCCATCCAATTTCCGGGTCGGGAGAGGGGAGTCAGACCCCACACTTACGACTAGCTACATTCTCTCAACTCTTTACCAGTTTTCACTCTTTCTTCACTATCCCGTCATTCCTGGAGCCAGTCGGGATCGAACCGACGACCCCCTGCTTGCAAAGCAGATGCTCTCCCAGCTGAGCTATGGCCCCATCTTAACTTAGTGGGCCTGGATAGACTTGAACTATCGACCCCACGCTTATCAAGCGTGTGCTCTAACCAACTGAGCTACAGGCCCGCGTGATCCGCCTACTTCGGTGGATTACGGCAAAAAACGCCTAATCCACCCTACAATTATAAGAAGTAGGGTGGATTAGGCCGCCAGGCCGTAATCCACCAACCTATTATTTCTCATAGAAAGTAATTAACGTGCACACCTTAAGGTAGCTCCTCTCGCTCAAAGCGCAAGAGTTGCTTTATAACTTTCGGTAAGGAGGTGATCCAGCCACAGGTTCCCCTACGGCTACCTTGTTACGACTTCGTCCCAGTCATGAATCATACCGTGGCAGACGTCCCCCTTTCGGTTAAACTATCCGCTTCTGGTACAGTCCACTCCCATGACGTGACGGGCGGTGTGTACAAGGCCCGGGAACGTATTCACCGCGGCAATGCTGATCCGCGATTACTAGCGATTCCAACTTCATGGAGTCGAGTTGCAGACTCCAATCTGGACTACGATACGCTTTAAGAGATTGGCTCCCCCTCGCGGGTTGGCTGCCCTCTGTACGTACCATTGTAGCACGTGTGTAGCCCTACTCATAAAGGCCATGATGACTTGACGTCGTCCCCGCCTTCCTCCGGTTCATCACCAGCAGTCCCCTTAGAGTGCTCGACTTAACTCGTTAGCAACTAAGGGCAAGGGTTGCGCTCGTTACGGGACTTAACCCAACATCTCACAACACGAGCTGACGACAGCCATGCAGCACCTGTCTCTGCGTTCCTTTCGGCACCCCAAGCTCTCACTCAGGTTCGCAGGATGTCAAGAGTAGGTAAGGTTCTTCGCGTTGCATCGAATTAAACCACATGCTCCACCGCTTGTGCGGGCCCCCGTCAATTCCTTTGAGTTTCAACCTTGCGGCCGTACTCCCCAGGCGGAGAACTTATCGCGTTAGCTTCGATACGGAAAGGTCGCCCTCCCCACATCTAGTTCTCATCGTTTACAGCGTGGACTACCAGGGTATCTAATCCTGTTCGCTCCCCACGCTTTCGCGCCTCAGTGTCAGTATCAGCCCAGGTGGCCGCCTTCGCCACCGACGTTCCTTCCGATCTCTACGCATTTCACCGCTACACCGGAAATTCCGCCACCCTCTGCTGTACTCTAGTTGCGTAGTTAGCGATGCACTTCCCAGGTTAAGCCCGGGGCTTTCACATCACTCACACGCTACCACCTACGCGCCCTTTACGCCCAGTAACTCCGATTAACGCTCGCACCCTCTGTATTACCGCGGCTGCTGGCACAGAGTTAGCCGGTGCTTATTCTGCCGGTACCGTCAAGCAGCTAACTTATTCAGCTAACTACCTTCGTCCCGGCCTAAAGGGCTTTACAACCCGAAGGCCTTCTTCACCCACGCGGCATCGCTGGATCAGGGTTGCCCCCATTGTCCAAGATTCCCCACTGCTGCCTCCCGTAGGAGTCTGGGCCGTGTCTCAGTCCCAGTGTGGCTGGTCGTCCTCTCAGACCAGCTACCGATCATCGCCTTGGTAGGCTTTTACCCCACCAACTAGCTAATCGGACGTAAGCCCCTCCTTCAGCCACCGCATTGCTGCGGCGTTTTGCTCTTCCGAGATTATGTGGTATTAGCCCGAGTTTCCCCAGGTTATCCCACTCTAAAGGGCAGGTTCCTACGTATTACGCACCCGTCCGCCGCTCGTCAGCATGTTGTATTGCTACAACACCTGTTACCGCTCGACTTGCATGTGTTAAGCGTGCCGCCAGCGTTCAATCTGAGCCAGGATCAAACTCTCCACTTTTTAATTCGTGAAGTGATCCAACTCAATTACTATTGACCACATAAAACTTTTTGTAGCATCTTACCGCTACCCATAAGGTATGCACGTTTATTACTCTCCGGGTCTGCCGAATTTCTACTAATCTGGCCGGAACTCGCAGATATTCTGCGCTCCGCTGCTCATTTACCTAATGTAAACTGCGCTGCGGTGCTGAATATCTACGAACTCCAGCTCAGTCGTAATCCACCAATCATCGGTGGATTACGGCAAAAAACGCCTAATCCACCCTACGATTTTTAGCAAATTTTAATTTCGCGCCAGCAACCGAATATCTACGAGCTCCGGCTCAGCTTAGCGAAATTCGACAAACCCTCTGATTCAGTCACTATAAGCGACCGAACCATACTACATTCGTATAGTTCATCACTATACGTCTGTCTTCGTCTTCTTCTGCCTGATTTTTAAAGAACTTTTTCTCTCAAAGAGAGCGCGATTCTACAGCATCTTTTACCGGTGTCAACTAGCTAAATGAAATTAATTTTGAATCTTCAAACATGATGCGAGATTCTTCTGGTGGAAAATTGTCCGCATCTATCGAGATTTACAACGACACACCTTCTTGACAATCCAATCTTAACAATTTCCAATTGCAATCCTCGTTTAAAATCTCATTTTGGATATTTTTTAGTAACCATTAGTATGGATACGGGTCAACATCTGGATTTTGGCCCTGAAAAAATGGCTATATTATCAAACCAGACTTAATATAACCTAAAAATTTATTGATCAATAATCGCAAATCATAGTTGTCTCTTTGCGCAAAATAAGTTAATTTTGTGCAAGAAAATTTTTAGGACTCGCGCTGTGAAAACGAAAAAACAACCCACACTAGAAGAATCTTTATCCGAAGTATCTGCCGTCATCGATAAAATGGAACACGGCGAACTTACCTTGGAACAATCCCTGGAACATTTCGAACGCGGCATTGGCTTGATTAAGCATTCGCAAAAAGTACTGGCCGAAGCCGAGCAGAAGGTGCAAATCCTGCTGCAAAATAATGATCGGGAAGAACTCCTTCCTTATGAGAATAGCAATGACGCTATCGAGTAAGAACACCTGCAAGGAAGATAAACTCGAGAGTTTTATCACCGATAGTAATTTGCGTTTGCAGCAATTATTTCATAATTATCTAAAAGATATTCCCGCCCCACGCTTACGCGAAGCGATGACTTATAGTTTGTTAAACGGCGGCAAACGTTTACGTCCATTATTGATCTATGCCACGGGACAAGCTTTTGCAGCACCGCTAGCTAATTTAGATGCGCCTGCTTGTGCTATCGAGATGATTCATACTTATTCATTAATCCATGATGATTTGCCCGCCATGGATAATTCTGATTTACGACGCGGCAAACCGACTTGCCATAAAGCTTTCGATGAAGCGATGGCGATATTGGCCGGTGATGGCTTGCAAGCGCTTGCTTTCCAAATCATCGCTCATCATCCAGCTGCACTTAGCTGTGAACAACGTTTGCAGATGATAAATTTGCTCAGCACTGCGAGCGGTGCTTACGGCATGGTGGCGGGGCAAGCTTTCGATATGAATGAAATGCAAAATCCGACGGCAGCAATATTAGAAAAAACTTATCGTTTCAAAACCGGCGCCTTATTGGCCGCTTGTATTGAGTTAGGCATGTTGGCCGCTAACAACATCGATGCGGCTACTTATAAAAACATGCAAAAATTCGGCGAAAATATCGGTTTAGCTTTTCAAATTCAAGATGATATTTTAGATATCGAAAGAACCACGGAATCATTGGGCAAGCCACAAGGCTTGGATGTGATTAATCAGAAGATCACTTATCCTGTGCTGCATGGGATGGAAAATTCCAAACAAAAAATCACGCTGCTTTTTCAAGAAGCGCGCGACCTGATCGCACCATTCGGTGAGCAAGCAGAAATGCTTTTGCAGTTAGCGGCGAAGATTACCAATCGAATCTATTAAATTTAGGGTCTGTTACAGTTCAACGGAGCCAGGAGTCCCGTCTAAGAGCATGACGGGATAAACTACGCGACTGGTTGTAATTAATTATTTTATAACCAGTCGCGTAGTTTATCCCGTCATGCTCTTAGACGGGACTCCTGGCTCCGTTAAATTGCAAACAGACCCTAATGTGCCTCTTGCACACTAAAAATCGTCTTATACAACACACCCATCACACAATACGCCCAGGGCACTGTCCAAATTAATCCTATCAACAAAGGAATGGCGCTGATTGCGACAATAATTATCATAATGGTGGAAGTGAAAAACACTTTAAACCAATGTTGCGTCACTGCTTTACGAGAGGTTTTCATGGCGCCGAAAATACTCATGTTTTGATCGAGCACCAAAATCAAAGAAAACATATAACCGACAAATAAATAAAGCCCTAACAAAATAAATGGAATACTAGCCAAAAATAAAATAGCTTGCACCAAGCCAGAAATACCACCATTCGCAGCGATACCAATTAATATTCCGCCGATAAATGACGGAATTAAAGCAATAAACGCACTGGCCAACATCACACCGACGATACGCAAAATATCTTTATAATAATCCGTCACCATAGTTGCTTCGACGGGATAGCCTAATACATGCTTTACTCCTAGCATCTGCAAACCCGCATACAGAGGATATTGCAGTAACTGCACAATAAATTTGGCTAAGGGCTGAAGCGTATGCTTAGGAACCATGAATAACACGAGCATGGCGATTCGCGACAACACATAGAGTAAAATAGAAATCAAGACCACAATTCCAACTGCACCCCAGGCAGTCGCTTTAAATCCTTTAACTTTACCCCAGCCTTCCTCGAGTACATTGCCTATTGAAAAATCATATTGAGTATTCATGTTATCTTCCTTCCATGTAAGATATTCTCAGTCTAATACTAGAAACCAGGTAAGACAAATAGAAAAAGTTTAACGACTCAGCCTAGTACAATTAAATCTGGGTGTGATTAAATCCCCAGATTTTGCTTATTTCCATCAAATCAGCTAAACTTTGCTACAACTTATTGATAGACGAAAAGACCTATGCACTGCCCATTTTGTAATACGGATGACACTAAAGTCATAGACTCACGCCTAATTCGAGAAAGTAACCAAACCCGCCGGCGGCGCGAATGCTCCTCCTGCAGCGAACGTTTTACCACTTATGAAACCGTTGAATTATCCTTACCGCGAGTTGTAAAGCGCGACGGCCGGCGGGACATGTTCAATGAAAACAAACTCCGTGCCGGTATGTTACGGGCTTTAGAAAAACGCCCAGTGAGCGCAAGTCAAATTGACAGCGCCGTCAGCCGCATCATTCATAAAGCGCTGGGCAGTGGAGAGCGTGAAACGCAATCTGCGCAAATTGGTGAATGGGTGATGGAAGAATTACATCAACTAGATCCGGTCGCTTATGTACGGTTTGCTTCAGTATATCGATCATTCCAAGATATTCATGAGTTTCATAAAGAAATCAGCCGGCTACGCAAAACAACTAAACGAGAAAAACCTCATGCAAGAACACAACCAGATTAACCCCATCGCACGACACAATGCTCGTCGTTTTGCCCTGCAAGCTATGTACCAATGGCATTTAACCGGCGCCAATGTCGTAGATATCGAAAATGAATTTTTGCTACATCATATTTCTAAAAAAGTGGATGTGGATTATTTTAAAAATCTCATTCATGGCGTTACCAAACATCAACACGAAATCGATCAACAAATAACGCCGTTTTTGAATCGCAGCCTTAAAGAAATAGATCCGATTGAGCTAAGCGTACTACGAATGGCGATCTTTGAATTATTAAAACATAATGATATTCCTTACCGGGTAATCATCAATGAAGCCCTGGAATTAACCAAAAAATTTGGCTCAGTGGATGGATACAAATTTATTAATGGTATACTCGATCGAGCCGCTAAAAAGATTCGTACGAATGAGATCAATGCGGATTGACAATGTAATGGAGCCAGGAGTAGCAACTAACGGAGCCAGGAGCGTGAGCGACTGGTTATAATAATTTAAAAAATATATTTATAACCAGTCGCTCACGCTCCTGGCTCCGTTAGTTGCTATGTGAGTGAACATCATGCATGAGTTCGAGATTATTCAGACATTTTTTAATAAAAAATCTCCTCACCGACCGGAAGTAGTGCTAGGTATAGGTGATGACGCCGCTATTGTTAGCGTACCAGCTCAGCAACAACTGGTGATAACTACCGACACCTTAGTCGCCGGTGTGCATTTTTTCGCAGAAACTGCTGCCGCTGATCTTGGTTATAAATCACTTGCGGTCAATTTAAGCGATCTCGCCGCCATGGGTGCCACTCCTGCTTGGATTACTCTCGCGTTAACTATTCCCACCAATAATGAGCCATGGCTAAAAGATTTTAGCGCGGGATTTTTCGAATTAGCAAAGCAATATCAAATGCAATTAATTGGCGGCGATCTCACCCACGGGCCTTTAGCCATCACCATTCAAGCCATGGGGTTAGTTCCTGCAGATAAAGCCCTCACGCGTAGCGGTGCCAAAACAGGTGATTTAATTTATGTGAGCAATTATCTTGGCGATGCTGGAATTGCTGTACGTTACTTACAAAAAGAAATTTTGATTGCCGCTGAGTATCAACAAAAATTTTTACAACGTTTACAACGACCAGAACCACGCATAAAACTTGGCGAAAAATTACGCGGCATCGCCAATGCATGCATTGATATTTCCGATGGACTTGCGGCTGATTTAGGACATATTCTAGAAATGAGCAAGGTGGGCGCAAGAATTGATGTCGAAGGCATTCCTTTTTCTGAGGCAATGCTCGCGACGGTGACCAAGGAACAAGCCATTGATATCGCCTTAAACAGTGGCGATGATTATGAACTTTGTTTTACAGTGCCGACGGCTAAAAAAGCAGAATTAGAAAATATAGCGAAAGAATGTGGAATAAAAGTAACTGCAATCGGTGTGATTAGTGATGAACCAGGATTAATTTTACAATTTGCAGATGGAAAAAAATATCATGGAACTATTCAAGGGTATCAACATTTCTAAATGGATTAGCGCTAAGAAAATGGTGTATGTGCCGCCACCGATTCCGGAAGCTGTGTGGCATGATCCACTTTATTTTATTGCCTTCGGTTTTGGCACTGGCGCAATGCCTTGGGCACCAGGCACTTTTGGAACATTAGTCGGTGTATGTTTTTATTTATTATTATCGGCATTGCCTAGCAAACTTTATATTGTTTGCGTGATATTGTTGACCTTAGTGAGTGTTTGGATTTGTCAAAAGGTCGATAAAAAAATTGGTGTGCATGATCATCCTGGAATGAATTTGGATGAAGTGATAGGATTTCTGGTGACAATGATTTTAGTACCATCGCATTGGTTATGGATAATCCTTGGTTTTATCTTGTTTCGTTTTTTTGATATCGTAAAACCGTGGCCGATACGCTGGTTAGATGAAAAAGTTCCCGGCGGTTGGGGAATTATGTTAGATGATGTCGTCGCCGGAATTTTTAGTTGCGTGGTGTTAAAGATAATAATATTGATTACATAGTTGCATCTTACTAATTTTTCACAGTTGTCATGCCAGCGAAGGCTGGCATCCAGTATTAAATATGTATGCTGGATGCCAGCCTTCGCTGGCATGACACCCTACTAAAGAGGATCTCATATGACCGCTTGGTTGCCTGCCGCAATACTTTCACTTTTTAGTTTTGGTTTATGGGGACTTTTTACTAAACTCGCGATTACTTACATTGATTCCAAAAGTGCATTGATTTATCAATCGGTCGGTGTGTTCGTGGTCACCTTTATTGCGTTAAGTTTTGTTAATTTTAAACCCGCGTTTGATATGAAAGGTCTTACCTTCGCTGTATTGACCGGCATATTTTATACCGTTGGCCTTTTGTTTTATTTTTACGCTGCCGACAAAGGTAAAATCATCACCGTGGTCACACTCACTGCACTTTATCCATTGGTCACGATTTTTCTCGCCTATTTTATCTTGAAAGAAGCCATTACCATAAAACAATATATCGGTATTGGGTTGGCATGCATCGCGATATTATTAATGTCAGTGTAGGGTCTGTTGACAATTCTACTAGTCTGGCCAAATATCACAGATATTCTGTGCTGCGCTGCGGTGCTCGAATATCTGTGATATTTGGCTCAGCCTAGCGAATTGTCAACGGACCCTAGTCAACGGAAAACTCCGTGTTCGTTGCAATTGTTGACTTTTCTCTTGCTGTGCATCAACGGTCGCAGTAGGCAAGTGACGATCAGTTGCCAGCAAACAAAAGCGCTGTTGGCTTTTTGGTAACGATGTTCGGCCCAGTGTAGACGAAGATATAACTACAGCAGCTGTTGTCGTTGCATCAATCTGTTTTTGTTCGGGTTCTAATTTTTTAACCACGGGTTGTTTTTGCTCAACCATTTGCCGTAACGCATCACCACGCTGATAAAGATATCCTTCCAACATTGTCACCATAGAATCCTTAGCAGATTTAGCCATACGTTTTGCTATCACTGCTAAGATAGCTTTACGCATTTCATCTCCCTGCTTATCAAAATAACCACTTTTCACCGCTGCCTGCATGATTAACTTCAGCATTTCTGGTTTAAGGTCATCTTGCATCAACATTTCTGTAAAATTAACCCGTCCCTCTGCAAATGCAAGATAGATCCCAGGAGCGGATTTATCTAAAAATTTTTCAATAAACACGGGATCGTTACTACTCCAAATAACTTTATATATCGCCCGTGGGTCTTTGAATAAATGCACCTCTAGTGGAGCCCAATAGGAATTTTCAACACAGAGATTTCGATCTATTTCATATAACCGGCAACTCAATTTAAAAATATCCGCCAGCATCTCGACATCACGTCTTCGCAATGCCTCTTCTTGAAATCTGATTAAATTCACATAGCTTATATTCAGTGTTTCATAACTCACCGCGGCAAACATATTCAGTAAATATTTAGCAAGCTCATAGCTGTTTGTCATATCTATATCTGATCGGCACTGCTCACATACTGCATCATATAAATTCTTTAATCCGAAACGCTCGAGGGATAATTGTTTTTCATATTTATTAAAATAAAAATAATCAGGAAAATCGTCGCACCCGGTTTTTATAAAATTTCTGACTGTATCAATGGCACCCGGTTTAGTCGTATCCTTAACAATCATGAAGCCTAAGATCAATGCTTGCGACAAAAATGTCTGTTGATTTTTAAATATCATCCAGGCCATTTTATTCCGCCTAGCATCATCAACTACTTTTCTCAGTTCACTCGTTGCCGAATAAAAACAGTGATGACCGCTGCCAGTACAAAGTGCCTCAACCATATCGACATTTTGCTTTTGCACAGCCATCACCAGTGGTGATGATGGATCATCATCATTACCAATCAGCTGTTGTCGTCTGCCCGCCACGGATACATTGTTTTTAACAAGATGTCTTACCACATCGGTTCGACCTTGTTGAACAGCAAGCATCAACGCAGAGATATTTTTTTTATCGCGCACATCTAACTTGACGCCCGGGGCATTTAAGAACGCGCTGAGAATCTCTACTCTCACTTGCTCAGGTAATGCGGTTGGTTTGAGTAGATTTTGTTGAGCAAGTGCAAGATTGTCGTTCAAACTAAGATTATTATTCGGTAAGTTATTTTTTGTTATTGCTTGTTCTTTGCTTTCTTTGGCCGGCACCGCGCATTCCTGTGGGTTGGCTCTCTTCATCGCCAACAAAAACGCTGAATCACCGTTTGGATTTTGATGGTTCAGACCAACATCGACTGCAGGTTCGTTGCGTGTCATTTGCAAAATATAGTTTACTGCTGACAAATTTCCAGCTTGTGTCACATACATCAGCGGTGTCCAACCATTTTCATCCGGTGTACTCCAAGAATTTTTATCGACAAAAGGGATTTTGGTTTGTTCGTTGGCTTTTTGGATAGCACTTCCTAAGCTTTGATAAACAACGTACTCAGTATCGAGAAATTTAATGGATTTCGCGGCGTCAATAAATGGATTGGCTCTAAACATAAACACTCCCTTTTAGATGTAGATCGATTTCGCTTTATAATCGTTTTTTCTAGGCGTGTAAAGCCATGAAAGGCGGATTATTAATTTCCCTATAAATAGCTCAAAATTGCTATAATTATAATATAATGTAAGTACATAATAATTAGATCGAAAACGAGGACACTATGAATGTATTAGAAATTTTACATTTCATTGAAGATACTTTAAAAAATCAAGCTGCATTTAAGAAAAACAACTATGGAAAGGCAGGCCGCGTAGAAAAGCATCAACGATATTGTCAGGTATTAACCCAAATTAGAGATGCGTTGCTAAATCAAAAGGCCGAACCAAATCAAGCTATTGCTGATGCGATCAATGTAGCGTCTAACATCAGCTATAAATCCGGCAGTTCTTTATTTGCTTCTCAATCGTTAGCACAACAACTTGGATTAAAAACAACCGAAAGCAAACTTGCCAGTGGCCGACAGAGCCCTGAAGTTGGGCCCCCGAGTTCCTTTAAGTGGATACACTCCACCACTTATGAACAACAACTCAAAGAAATATTTGGCTCGTTACAAAATTGTCTGAAAAATGGATACATATTTAATTATCAAGCCAATTCCAAAGGGGAAATCACTGAACCTGCCACAGTCATACAAGAATGGAAGGCTCAACAAAAACGGGATAGTCAGAATCCTGCTATTAAGGACTTTAGGCGGGACTACGGTCTTGATGGCACTACTATTCGTGAGGAAGTGGCTAAGATAAAATTAACAGGACGGGCGGTAACCGAATCAGATGATGCAATCGCTAAACGTCTTACCCAACAAATGGTAGAAAAATCACGCTATAAAGACAAAGCATTGATAGAACAGTGGATATTGAAAAATGGCGGCCAAGATACTGATCGCTTCATTGAGGCTATGCTGCAAAATTCTGGCCTGATGTTAGCTCAACCTTTCAGGTACGAACAAAAGTGGAAGATCGGGCAAGATGGATATATTCATTTTAATCACGAAGTTTCTTACTACGGATCTTTACAACCACTTTTCCATGCAACGAAAAATGGCAAAGTAACACAACTCACTAATGATGAGTTTTCAACTAGAACTAAAGCTATAGATACAGCTGCACGTAATTACTCTCTCGATACTATCAAAGATATAGATCCTTTAGTACAAATCAAAGCAGATATCGTTTTGAAAGTTGTAAAAAATGAAAAAGGTGAGCCTACAGTCGAATTACAATTACAACAGTTAACTATCGTAAGCAACGATCGAGATTTAGACGCTGGTTTAGCACAAAAAAAAGAAAAAGAATATTCACCACCAGTTTCTCCGCGAACCCCTACCACACCACCCTGAAGGAATTTTAATTAACGCCAGTAAAAGGCTGGACAATTTCAATAGCAGAAAATTGCGTCAACACGGCTTCTTGGTCTTTTTGTAAAAATAATAATTTCAAATTCGGTCCCGCATCTTGGGTAAAATATACATCCACTCCTTCACTACGTAATTGCCAAATTTTTTGCATGGCAGTGAGGGTTTCCGGCAGATAATAACAAACGGGTGGCCAGGCGCTTAACATGGTGGCATGCATAGTCATCGCATTGGATTCCGCGGTCGCGCCTAATAAACTAAAATTTTTTTCTTGAATAGCCCGCTTCAGCAACGCTAAATCATGCGCCACTTTTTGCGGCCACGCTTTATAAAGCGCGCTGGTCTCGACTGTTCTTTGCATGGCTTCACGCGAAGGAATCGGTTTGGATTTTTCACTCAAAATTAATAATCCTACGCGTAACTCTGGCCACTTCACCGCAATCGGTTCGGCAAAACTATCCGTGCCATCTGCGCGAGTTCCGGCATGCCATTCGACAAATCCTTGCCATAGGGAGCGCGCCGCACTACCGCTGCCTTGCCGCGCTAGAATAGATAAGTCACGCGCGGATAAATTCCAGCCCAGTAAATCATTTAGTGCCAACACTAATGAAGCAAAACTGCACGCCGAAGAAGCTAGTCCCGCTGCTAGTGGAACATTGATTTGCATATCGATATGAAATTTTTTTCCATCACGAAATAAATCCAAAAATTGACAGACACGTTTACCTAATTTTTCATTAGTAGCCATCACTTTACCATTCAGCAGGATGATATCTTGCGCTTCCTCGTGCACACTAATGGTTGTCGTCGCACCTTTGTCTGCCAGTGATATCGATAAACTGGAAGTGACTGGCAAATTTAATGCAGTATCACGCTTGCCCCAATATTTACAGAGTGCAATATTCGTTGGTGCAAAAGCAGAAGCAGTATGGCGCATTAGCGTGGCATCTCTTTTAAAAATATTCCGGCAACTCTGTCATCATCTTGCATCGTTCTAACACCCTGTGCATCCATCTCTACCGCAATCCGCTGAGCAAACTCGCGGTTTGTGCTGCCTAATGCAACGACACAATCACCCAAGCCCGAGCCAGAAATCTTCGCGCCTAAAATCGTAGCATCCAAGCGCAAGTTATCTACTAACCCTTGCAATACCGGCGTATTCACCCCCAAAGCATGCATAAACCCCTGCTGAATATTCATCGCTGCTGCTAACTCAGCCCAATTTTCTCGGCGCGCGGCGGCAATTCCTGATTGAGCACAGGCATTAATTCCTTTACAAATTTGCTGAAATAAATCAGGAAACGGCGTAAAAGCGGTTTGCACATGTTTTACAGCTTCCACGGTCGGTGTTTTTGCACCGGAATAAACTAATGAAATCGGACATAAGGCTGGCAACTTTTCCGCCGTTAAGGGCTGCGCATGATAGGCCACCATACCACCATATACCGCTGCTGCTGCATCAGCACCTGAACCCAATCCTTGCACTTGCCGAATAATGCGGCGCGCATCACGCAATAAATTTAATGGATTAACCGAGATATTCTGCCAAGTATAAATCGCAGCAAGAGTGGCTACCGTCACGGCAGCCGAAGAACCCAAACCCACTTGATCAGAAAATTCAGATTCAATATTGATGTCACAACCCGTTTTTAAATGTGACCCTTTTAGCGCAGCGAGCACAAATTGAAACGGCCGCGCAATTTCAATTTTCGTTAACGTCGTTTTCATTACGCCGTGTTTAGAAGAATGGATGTGAATTTCTTTATCGCCGCGAGGTTGTAGACTAACGGTTATGCGTTTATTGACGGCGCACACTAAGGCCGATTTGCCGTATAAGACAGCATATTCACCGAGCAGCATGAGTGATCCGGGAGCAGAAGCTTTATACAACACGGGTGCCTCGAGGTTCAGGGAGAATGGGAAGTAAAGTGTAGCCGTAGCGGAGGCAGAGGGTGGATAAAATCTCCCCTAGCCCCCCTTTTTCAATAGAGTTAATAATCGAATCTGGCATCATCACCATCACAATTCCTGCATTATCACCCGCCACCGCACCGGCACCGCACGTCTTGGCCACGCCGCCTAATTTTTCAATCTCAGCAATAAATTGTTGCACGCGTTCTGGCACTACTCCAATCTGCACTAATAATTCATGGTTCGCTTGCACCGCTTGCGACACCGCTTGCTGTTGGTTCTGTGCAAAACCTTGATCCATCGCCACAGTAACAGCCGCAAAATCATCACCGATGCTAGACGTTTTAAAAAGTGGGGCGGCCTTAGCCACACATTCACCGGTTGATGTTTTGGGCGTGCCAGTATTCACCAGATAAATACCCAAATTCGGCACCGCACGTTGGCTGATAGTTTTTTCATGCATATAAATACATCCGCCTTGCAGCGAAACATGCAAATCTAAGCCACTAGAACTACCGTGCTGCATATTTTCCGCCGCGAGTGCTAAATCAAAAATGGCTTCATTACTCAGCTTAAGATCGAGATGCTGGGTCATCGCATAAATCACGCTTAAGATGGTTGCCGCCGAAGAACCCATGCCGCAACCGATAGGGATATCCGATTGCACATGAATATTCATGCCGTGATTTAATTTGATATTCAAGGCTTCAAAAATCGAACCGAAGGCGAACTGGGCTAATTCAAACGGTTTATGCAACACCTCGCGAATACTGAAATCACCCTGAATAAATTGATGATATTTGCGTTTCAAGCGTTCTTTAATATTATGCAAGGTGGTGTAACTAAGACGTCGTTTATATTCCAAATCACTAAAATGAAAAGAAACACGCGGCACTAAGTCATGGCTGATCGAAGCCGTGGCATAACGATTGACTGCAACCGCTAAGGCTGGCTTGCCATAGACTACCGCATGCTCACCCGACAAAATCAATTTTCCCGGTGCGAGGACTTTCATGTGACCTTCTCGTACATCCTTTTATGATCCGTTAACCCTGCCATGCGAAACGCTCCTGTTTGATGCCGCGGCGTCGCAAAATTACTACCATCTTGCGGACAAGCAAATGAGTAAAACTCTTGATATTCCGCATAAGATAACATGACACGATCTTGTAGTTGTTGTCTATGATGGATAGTATCGAGCGCAGCGCGATAGCCTGGCTGCACCACCCCGCTAAAATATTCCGCCACGCAGCCCGAACCATAACTATAAAGACCGATGCGCTGACCCGTTAAATCTTCTTGCACAAAATCCAATAACGAAGCGAGCCCGATATAAAGCGAAGCAGTATAACTATTGCCAAGTTGGCGACCGTATTCCAGTGAATAACGGATCTGTTCCATCCAAGTATCTTCCGGTGAATTCAGCGCATTGATTTTCACAAAATATTGATGGGCTTTTTCCACTAATCGTGGGACCGGTGTGTGATAACAAAAATAACGATGATCGTTGAAATTGCGCTTAGATTCTGCTTGATATTGCTTCCAGGTTTTTTCCAACATCGTCATGTATAATTTACTGGAATATTTTCCTTCCACTAATGCTTCATCGCGATAGTTGGGACGCCAAAAATCCATCACACTTTCCGTCACCACACCGTATTCCCGCTCAAATTCAAGAATGCGTGGATTAGCCGATAACACCATGGCCACCGCACCGCAACCTTGCGAAGATTCACCGGCGGTATTTAATCCATAACGCGCAATGTCAGAAGCGATTAATAAAACTTTTTTATTGGGATGCTCACGCAAAAATGGTAACGCTAATTGCAAGGCCATAGTGCCGCTATAACAAGCTTGCTTTAATTCAATGGTGCGACAACGTTCAGGTAAATCCAATAAATCATGCACGTAAATTCCGGCCGCCTTGGATTGATCAATGCCAGATTCAGTCGCAAATAATAACATGGCAATTTGATTTACATCGTGACCACGCAGGGCGCGCTTGCCGGCGTTCGCCGCCATAGTAACAATATCTTCATCCGGCGGTGGCACTGCCATTTTGTGCTGGCCTAAGCCCACATAATATTTTTCTGCTTCGATACCGCGCGCTTTCGCGAGCTCCGCTAAATCTAAGGCATAATGAGCAGTATAAAACGACAGTGAATCAATTCCTACTTTAATCACAGTTAGCTCCCTCTTTTTTCTTTTCACGTTCCAATTTGAGATGACTTTTCATTAACTCGCCAGGCTTAGTCTGGGCAGCCAACAAAGACAACTCAGTGCATAATGTGGCCGCGGTTGCGATCACCGCTAAGCGCCGCGCGTTCACGCCTGGCTCACGTTTTTCCAGGCAGCCTAATTCTTGCAAATTTTCTCGAACAAAATCCAGTGTTTTTCCATTACCGACCGAACCTACTATGACATTGGGGATGCTGACTGAAAAATAAAGGTCTTCATCACGCATTTCAGCATAAGCTATACCCTGTGAACCCTCGACAATATTGGCGACATCTTGTCCGGTCGCCAGATAAAACCCCAACAAAGCGTTGGCAAAATGCGCATTCGCCGTGCGCACGCCACCGGCTAAAATATTTCCCACTAAATTTTTCTTAATATTAAGTTGCACAATTTTTTCTGGTGTCGTTTTCAAAAATCTCCGGCATTGCGCGCGAGTGATGGTTACTTCGGCGATCACATTTTTCCCGCGGCCTAAAATGCCATTTACTGCAGAGACTTTTTTATCGGTACAATAATTACCCGAAATAGAAACATAAGAGAGTGCAGGATATCGTTTAATAATCCAATCTAATATCCGATCGGCAGCCAGCGTTGCCATATTATGACCCGCTGCATCACCGGTAAAAAATTCCAGACGCAAATAAAGCAGTGAACCGACCAGTTGATCGTGGATATCTAATAAGCGCGTGAAACGGCTGACTTCACTGACCACCGCTTGCATCGCGGTTTTTTGTTGCCGCAAACTAAGCAAAGCTTCGTGAAGAATTTTCACGCTTTTTGCTTCCAGCAAAATGGAGCGGGTCATGCGTTCATCTTTGACGATGGCATGAATGCCGCCGGCTTGATTGCACACCATCGCACCACGTTGGGTGGATGGCCACAGCGGGCTTTCCAGCGTCGCCAGCGGCACATGCACTGCTTCATCCACTTCTGCGCTGATAATCCTTATCGGCCCAACCCAGCGCATCGGGATCATTGCCATTTTTTCTGTCGTATATTGCCGCATATTCTTCTTGAATTAGGTTAGGGACATGGGTATAAAAGTGCTCTATTCTACGAGAAAACAAACGATGTCAGCAACCGAATATGTGATTTTGGTGGATGAAAATAATCAAGAAATTGGTCAGGCCGAAAAAATGGCAGCGCATGAGCAATGTTTGCTGCATCGAGCATTTTCTGTGTTTATTTATAGAGATAAGCCGCAACGTGAGTTATTAATTCAGCAGCGGGCTGATGACAAATACCATGCTGGTGGATTATGGACCAATACCTGTTGTTCGCATCCACGGCCGGGCGAAGATGTGATTGCCGCGGGTGAGCGGCGGTTGCAGGAAGAATTGGGTATTTCGGCTAAATTAAAATCACTGGGTTGGTTTCAATATACTGCGCATTTTACTAATGGTTTGGCGGAGAATGAGATTGATTATGTGTTGGTGGGGAAGATTGACGCTGATCAGAATATCATCGCTAATCCACAAGAAGTGCAGGCCTTCCGATGGGTGACTATTGATATCTTGCGTGCAGAGCTGGCTTCATCGCCAGAAAAATTCACGCCGTGGTTTGCGCGAGCATTGGAGGTTGCGTTAAAAACCTTTAATTAAAATTTAAAGGCTTACACTGACAATGCGCTCTAAATCACTTGCAAAAACTCTAATGCTAATTCGTTTTTCTTTACTGCGCTTTTGAAGATGCCTGACTTGCGGCAGATTTGAGTTTAGACATTTCTTTCGCTTTATCCTTGAGCTACCTCTCTGTACACGACACAAATAATTTAATGATAGCTTCTCTCCGAAATCCAGCAGAACCATTCTGTCATGCCAGCGAAGGCTGGCATCCAGATCAAATTATATACTGGATGCCAGCCTTCGCTGGCATGACAAGAGTTAAATTTTAAAAATTGTCGTGTACAGAGGAGCTACCTCCTTAATAGCTACTAATTAAGCTTACCTTAAGCAAACTCTGCTAAAATTAGTTTCTATTAAATACATTTGGCACTACTATGAGCAGCGTAAGATCTAACAGTCCATCATTAATTTTAATAAACTGCGAAGCACCTATTGCACAGCGCGAGTTAAAACGTCCGATGCCAGAAACATCAGCGCAGCAGTTAACAATAGGCGATGCTCATGCTAACGTTATTAAAATCATCGAAACCATTTTTGCTAGTACACATTTATTTAAAATTAGCGACCAAGATCGCCGAGCAATGGCCGAGCATTATGCCACTTTGGCGAATCCTTATAGTAAGGCCAAAAAAATATCAAATGCAAATGAACAATTACGATGGATAATTCAAAATAAGATCACAGTAAATCCCCTTGCCCTAACACTTTTACGCTTAATTGGCGATGAAACAGCCGATCGTGGTGCAAGTGATCTTCCCATTTTAGATTTAATTAATTTATTAGATAAACACAAGGTCTTCTTTGAAATTTTATTTTCGAATCATGGCTTAGAATTTATTAAAATTTATGAAGAGATTTTAAATCAACAACAAAAACTTGACCAAGCTACTAACAAAAATAAAAAAGAAATTCGACAAGAGTTAGATAAGTTAAAATTTATGGTTGAGTATGACTATTGGAAACAATATCAATCGCTGTCCGCTATACAAAAAGCTATTGATCGAGGGAACATCACCCGGGATGAGGTCTTAAAGTTAATTCCTGCTTACAAAAAAGGTTTGCGTGCCGTAAGTTATAGCATTTCAGAAGATAAGAACGGTCAAGAAACCTTTACCTTATTTACCCATGCCATTAATGGATTACAGAATCTTTTTGCGCTCGCAAAAACTTTAAAAATACCAGGTTATAATTATGCTAGTCTTTTTGATGTGCATGGCAATGTACCGGATTGGTTAAGAATAGACAATGGACAAAAAGAGACCCTAGAAGCAAAAGACCTAGATAAGATAGACGAAACCCTGGATAATAAAATTGCCCTCTTGGAATATCATTTACAGTTATTAAAGACCCCTGATCGTGCGCAACATAACCATATTGTCAAAGAATGGAAAGATTTTTTAGGTCTCAACAGGACTCAGAAGGTTGTACACAGTAACTTAGTGAGCTTGAAGACCCAACTTGAAGAAGTGAAAAATAATGGTTTACACCAATTACTGAGAACACATAACACTGCAACCAAACTGAAAGAATTGGCTGATCGAGTCAATAAAGAATTTTCGCAAAAGTACGTTGAAACAAACAGGGTTCATACTCTAGTAGGTGAGGAAGTAACCAAATTTTCTGATGAAATAAATTCAGAAAAAGACAACGAAGATTACCCTTTTGCGGCCTTATCTTGGAATCGTAAGGTTTGGGGGCAAAATTTAATTCGACCTAAAAAATTTTTTAACATGCGTCTAGAATTTTGCCACGGACACGAGAAAAAAGACTTACCGTATATTCATAATCTTGACACTGCGCAGAACTCCGTAGGGAAACCAGGTTGTCCTGTTGGAAGGATACCTATATTAATTTCTGACGGTTCTCCGGGCCCTAGAAATATTCTTGAAACAACAGAGGCTGTTGAGGAAGAAAAACATGTTACACCATCGCCCACCACGCCAATCGTTTTTGGAACAACTAGCGATCACGTGGATGAACAAGTTGAAAAGCATGCGTGTATAAGAGAACTTGAGAATGCAATTAACTCTGCAAACATAAATGTTCCTGATCCTCAATGCAAAATAAATTTTATTAACTCTCTCAATCAATTAAAAACTCAACTAGCTGCTGATATCACCGCTCAGATTGCAATGAATAAAAGCCAGGACAATATACAACGGAGTGATGCAGTCAAGATCGCCGTAAAAACAACTTTTATGTTATTAGAATTAGCAAAGCCTCAAAATAATGATCGCACGGAGCAACACGTTGAAAACAAACTTCAAATAATCCAAAAATACGAACAAGAATGCCAGCTGACTTCGTTAAGTAAATTTACTCGCGGAGTGATCACCGTTATTTTCGCAGCCGTAGGATTTGTCCTCGGCGCATTACTAGGCGCAGCCATTGGAATTATTCCAGGAATAATGACCGGCCCTGGTGCTTTCATCACTGGCTTTATTGGTGCATTCAAAGGATCGATTACTGGAGCTGCCATCGGTGCGACTATAGGTGGTCCGGTCGCAGCCACAGCGGTTGGAAGTTTCACTGCGTGGAAATTCTTTAAACCGAATAAATTTACTAATGATACGAATGATGTAATCGCTAATGCGAGATCCATGTATCAACCAAAGTAACAAACGGTG
>Ga0207159_1070_pt1 | contig 25205 bp, 18 predicted proteins | sample Alteio_BWMinHeat_23_FD_153511 | JGI IMG/M metagenome (GOLD analysis project Ga0207159, IMG submission 153511) | Enriched cells from forest soil in Barre Woods Harvard Forest LTER site, Petersham, Massachusetts, United States -... | ecosystem: Environmental > Terrestrial > Soil > Temperate forest >... | reverse complement strand
TCCAAATACCACGGTACTTTTTGGATCTTGAATTAAAGTATGGCCATGCATTTTTTTAATGTCTAATAAACCTAGGGCGCCGTCATTGCCCATGCCAGTCAATAGCATGCCAATCGCATTTTTGCCGCAGGTTTTGGCAACAGATTTTAAAAGCACCGTCGCGGAAGGACAGAATCCACTTACCGCAGGGGATTTAATTAATTTAGCAATTAAATTCCCATACTCGCGGTCAATTTCAAAATGAAAATTATCTGGCGCAAAATAGACGGTTGCTTTTTCTAATATCTCTCCTTTAGTCGCTTCTTTAACATTAAGAGGTGTGCTATCGTTTAACCATTTGGTGAAACCAGTGATAAACCCCTGTGTCATGTGTTGCACAATCACAATTGGAATTGGGAAATCATGCGGCAATTCAATGAGTATTTTTTTTAAAACTTGTGGACCACCGACAGAAGTGCCGATGGCGAGAATTTCAAAATGAGGAAGTTTGGCCGTTTTCTTTAATTCTTTTACAACTTCTGTTTGTGGTGTACTGGATATGGATTGAGTATTATAACGGCGTTTAAATACTTTTATGCCAGCCATGCTTCGTATTGTCTCGACAATTTGTTTACGTGATTGTTCAAATTCGGCTGACGAAATATTTTTTGGTTTTTCAAGCACACTCAGTGCACCCGCTTCTAATGCTTTAAAGGACATATTTAAAATATCTTCACTAATTTTAGAACTAATCACGACGATGGGTGTGGGGTTTTCACGTAATATTAAATTCATCGCTTCAAACCCATCCATCACTGGCATATGTATATCCATGGTAATTAAATCTGGTTTTAGTTTTGCAGTGAGGGAAACCGCTTCTTTGCCATTTTTAGCAAAACCAATGACCTCCATATCATGCTCACTTTCGACAATGCTTTTTAATATTGCCGATTCAGTGATTGAATCATCGACAATTAATACTTTAATCATATAAGTTGCTCTACTATTTCTAGTAGCGCACCTGATTCAAATTGATTTTTAACAATGTAAGCATCAGCACCCACTTCGATCCCACGTTTCTTTTCTGCATCACTACCTAATGAGGTTACTATAATAACGGGCATAGAACGTAATTTTTCATTATGTTTGACATGTTCGGTTAAAGTGAATCCATCCATCTCAGGCATGACCACATCAGTAATCAATAATGAAAAGGTTTGTTTTTGTAATAACTCCCACGCTTCTTTGCCATTGACTGCCGCAGTGACTTTAAAATTATTACTTTCTAAAATATTTTTTTCCAATGTACGCGTAGTTATAGAATCATCAACAACTAAAATATGAGGGATAATAGTTTTAACGGTGGTATCTTGAATAATAATTTTAGTAGGATTGCTAATATGCAATGCAGTATTAATAATGTCCGCAGGATTAAGCACGATAATGACTTGATTTGTGCCAGATAAAGTTCCCCCCGCAATACAAGGGATATTGGCTAATAATGATTGTAATGGTTTGATAACAATTTCTCGTTCTACCATAATTTCATCAACCAATAATGCAATGGTATTCCATCCAGATTGGAGCACAATTACGGTAAGAATGTCTTTTGGCAGAAAATTACTTTGGTTATCTTGCTCAAGACTAAGAACATTAATTAACGAATGCAAAGGGACCGAATGTTTATCCACAAGTATCGCTTGGCTACCTTCAACTTCAATAATATCTTGTGAATGAATATTCATTATTCGGACCAGCGAATTGGTCGGTAAAACAAAAAGTTGGTTATTACAGCGGACCAATAACCCACGTTCGCTGGATAATGTTAATGGTACTCGAAGTTCGAAAGTTGTGCCGGTGTTTGCTTCTGTTTTAACATTCACATGACCATTAATGTTAGCAATATTTACTTTTACTACATCGAGTCCAACGCCGCGACCCGATACATCGGTAATAATTTGTTTGGTGCTGACACCAGAACGGAAAATTAAATCAGTAATTTCTTGCATGCTCATGCTATTGAGTTCTGATTTGGATAAGAGATTGTTGTTAATCGCCGTCTCTGCCACTTTATTTATATCAATACCTTGACCATCATCGCTGATTGAAATACGAATTTGACTATGATCTTCAGTGATGACAATGGTGATTAATCCTGTTTCTGGTTTTCCTTTAGCGATACGTACTTCAGGACTTTCAATTCCGTGATCTATGCTGTTACGGATAATATGAATGATGGGATCTTTAAGACTTTCTAAGACCATTTTATCCATTTTAACTTGATCACCAGTAATCTTTAATTCCACTTTTTTATTAAGTTCGCGACTAAGATCGTGTACGTAGCGTGGCATGGTTCCAAATAAATTAGCTGCCGGAACTAATCGCAATAGGCGCAACTCATCTTGAATTGAATTTGAGTGAACTGTAAGTTCATTAAGTTGGGTACGTAAATTTTTATGTAAATCATGCATGGTAGTATTAATTTCAATAATATTATCGGCACCCGCATGTATTAGCCGTTGGATCGTATCATTTATGCTGTTAGGCGAATTTTTAACTTGGGTTAAAATATGCCGCCATATTTCGGAAAATTGCTTGGTTTTATTGGCAAGTTTAGTTAGTTCGGTATATTGATCTTCGATTGCAATTTTATTTAATTGCAATTCTTCCATTTGGGAAGATATTTTGTCGATATTATTTACCCCGACACGAATTGTCTCTGTTGATTTAGGTTCGATATTTTTTTTTGATGTTGTTTCTGAACTTGAGGTTGAAGCTGGAGTGGCTTTACGTTGTTGAGTTCCGTTGCTGGTGGTAGGGTTGACACTGGCTAATCGAGTTAATAGTTCTTTGATATCAAATGTCAATGATGTTTTTTCAGTAAAGGCTGACATTGCACTATCGAGTTTATCAACCGCTTCGAGACAAAGATCAATTATAGGAGGTGAAACACTAAGCGTTTTTTGTTTAAATCCAGAAAAAATCGATTCAAGATGATGAGTAATGTCCCCGATATTTTCGATCCCTAAGCTACGAGAAGTTCCTTTGATATTATGAGCAGCACGAAATATTTCGTTAATAGTTTGATCTCGTTGTGTATTGCTTATATTGTTTTGTTCTAATGTCAATAAACCATTGGTAATCGTTTGCGACTGTTCTTGCAATTCAGTCTTAAATGTTTCAATTAATTGTTTTAATAACTCAGGGTCGATGGTCATATATTTTATTCCTATATTTTATAGGTATCGACACGTTCTTTTAAACTTTTAGCAATCGATGCTAAATTATTAATGGCTTCTGTCGTTTGTTTCGCGCTTTCTACGAACGATCCAGTTACTTGATTGATTTCATTCATGCCTGCAGTAATTTGTTCTATACCCACACTTTCTTGACGGATGGCTGTTTCAATTTGTTGAGTACCAATCGTTGTTTCGTGAATAACGTCACTTAAATTTCGCACCACTTCACCGGTTTGTTCAACCAAACTAGTACCATAATCGACGCCTTTTGTTCCTTCTTCAGTTACCATCACCGCTTTTTCGGTAGCATGACGGATGTCTTCTAATATTTTTTGCACTTGTGAAGTTGCTTGTTCTGATTGTTCAGCAAGATTTTTAACTTCGGTGGCAACTACGGCAAAGCCTTTACCTGCTTCGCCAGCTTTGGCAGCTTCGATAGACGCATTTAATGCTAGCATCTTTGATTGTTGGGCTAAGGTATTAACTAACGCAGTGATCTCACCCACTTGTTGTGTTTGATTGCTTAAATCTAATATGGTTTGCGCGATTAGCTGCACTTTTTCTCGAACGGCTTTCATGCCTAATACACTTTGTTCGACTGCTTCTAATCCCTGCTGTCCTTTTTCACGGGTACGTTCAGCTGTTTCGCCCAACGCTTTTGCTTTGTCCATCGTTTGAGTAGAACTTTTTTCAATTTCTTCAATGGAGGCAGTAATTTCATTGATGGATGAAGCCTGCTCTGAGGCGCCGGATGATTGAACATCTACCGCATGTTTTACTTCTTCTATCGTTGTTACCATATTATGACAGGCTTGAGTTATTTGTTTAGTAATGCTTGCTAAGCCTTCGGTCATTAAATTCAAATCATTTCCTAACTGAGACATGGCTTTATCATCGGGTAGTGTTAGTCTTTTAGTTAAATCGCCGGAAGCAACATTACTGCTATGGATACTAAATTGTTTCGCCGTGTTAGAAATATTTTCAAATAGTTCTCGTGATCTGGCCTCACTTTTACGTATTTCATCTTCATTTTTTGCAATAGCTTCTTGCATGGTGCTTAATGCTGTTAGTAGTTGTCCAGTTTCATCATTTGAAGAAACACTAATTTTTATATTTCGTTCATTTGCGGCAATTCGCTGTGCTATTTCAATGGCATCTTGCAAGGGTACTAGTATTTTATTGGCAGTCACAAAGGCAATAATAATTGAGAATAGCAAGATGGTAATTAATAAGGCGTATTCAATTAGGCGAATATTACTAAGATCGCTTAAAAGATTTAATGCTCCATTATGAACAGTTGCATATTGGCTATCGAATAGCCCACCTACGCGCTCGCCACTGGCATTCATTGGGCCATCTAAGATATCAAGAACTTTATTTTGCAGCCCATCGACTTTGCTCATCAATAAATTAATATTCGTTGATTGATTTATTGTTGGATTCGAATTATAAACATTTACTTCTTCTTGTTGTAGTTGAACTAGCAATGTTGAAATAATTTGCCAATCGGATTGGATTTTGTTGTTAGAAATTCCTTGGAGAACATCATTAATTTGAGATTGATCCTTACGAATATTATTCCAGGCATTGTTCATTTCAGTGATATATTTCTCATTTTTAGTTAATAGCCATGCGCGTAAACTCGATTGTGCCAAATATAGCTGGCCATCGACATCTAGCATACGATCATAAAAAGGGAAATCAGCGTTTACTAAACGAGTTGCGTAGCTCGAAGTTGTTTGCACTGCTGATAAAGTAATAGCAATTGCCAACAGCGAAATAATAGCTACAATCGAAAATCCAATCAGTAGTCGGCCGCGGATGCCTAGATTAAACCAGGTTGGTTGAGTTGTCTGCTGCATAACATTCTCCCTTTATACTTTATAGGTATCAACACGTTCTTTTAAACTTTTAGCGATAGCAGAAAGATTATTAATGGCTTCTGTGGTTTGTTTGGCACTTTCAACAAAAGATGAAGTAACTTGATTGATTTCATTCATGCCAGCCGTAATTTGTTCGATACCCACACTTTCCTGGCGAATAGCTGCTTCGATTTGTTGAGTTGCAATAGTGGTTTCATGAATGACATCGCTTAGATTTCGCACTACCTCACCCGTTTGTTCTACTAAGTTGGTACCATAATCGACCCCTTTAGTGCCTTCTTCAGTGACCATTACTGCTTTCTCAGCCGCATGGCGAATATCTTCCAGAATTTTTTGTACTTGGGTAGTAGCTTGCTCAGATTGTTCTGCCAAATTTTTTACTTCGGTTGCAACAACGGCAAATCCTTTACCGGCATCACCGGCTTTGGCAGCCTCGATAGAGGCATTGAGCGCTAACATTTTTGATTGTTGAGCTAGCGTATTAACAACCGCCGTAATTTCACCGACTTGTTGGGTTTGATTGCTTAAATCTAAAATAGTTTGGGCAATTAATTGAACCTTTTCGCGAACCGATTTCATCCCTAATACACTTTGTTCAACCGCTTCTAATCCTTGCTGGCCTTTTTCTCGAGTACGTTCCGCGGCTTCACCTAAAGATTTTGCTTTCTCCATAGTTTGATTAGAACTTTTTTCAATTTCACCAATGGATGCAGTAATTTCATTAATAGAAGAAGCTTGTTCAGTGGCGCCAGAGGATTGAATATCAACCGCGTGTTTTACTTCATCAAGTGAAGATACCATATTATGACAGGCTTCGGTAATTTGTTTGGTAGTGCCAGCTAACGCTTCGATCATGATGTTAAAGTCGCGGCTGAGTAAGCCGATTTCATCTCTACTTTGAACTTTCACTTGTTGACGCAAATCACCTGCTGCAACACGGCTACTATATTGTCGCAAGAGATTAATATGGCGTAAAATGCCTTTGGCAGTAAAAAGTGAAATAAAAACAGTAATGAACACCGCGATCAAAGATAAAACTGATTCGGTTACTTGAGTGAAAGTCATATCGCGAATTATGCTGAGATTTTTCTGTTGCAGATCAGCATAAAGAACATCATAAATTCCGCCAACACGTTCGCCATTTGCATTAACTGGACCATCAATAACATCAAAAATTTTATTTGTAACTGGGTTAACGGTAGTGACAAGTAAATTAGCCATTTCTGCCGAATTCGTTTTAATATATGAATTAATAATTTTTTGTTGTTGCAGTTTTAAATCTGAAATTACAGGAACAACGGTTTGCCAGTTTTTAAACACATCTACATCGGTTGTTGCAGAAATAGTATTATTAATTTCGTTGACGCGTTTATCGATATTTAGCCAAGCATCAAAAAACTCTGTTTTTTGCGCGTTGTCGCTGGTTAAGATGTATCCTTTGAGTGAGGATTCAGCAAGGTATAATTGGCCGCCTAAATCAAGAAAAGCATTATAAAGCGGAAAATCGTGTGAGATAACATCATTGGCAAATCGTTTAGTCGTTGTTAACGTTATAAATGAGATAATGATTGCGATTAAGAAAATAGAGGTAACAGCGATAAAGCCTATCAATAAACGAGCGCGAATACCAAGGGATCTTGCTTCGTTAGAGTCATTAAGTTCAGTGTCTAGCAGTGGCAGGTCAGCGTTATTGTTCTTCATGGTATGACTCCTTGTACTAATTTTAAATTATCCTGAATATCCACGGCGATCTTTTCTAAGTTTAAAATAGCCGTTTTTCCATTGTGTAAACCAATAATATATTCTGATTTAATATCGCCAGTAGCCGGTAGGGGTGGATCTAAAGTTGCCGGATCATAGGCATTATCACCTTCAATATGATCAGCTATTATTCCGACGGGGATATCTTTTATACTAACAATAATAATAAATGAAGTAGTTTTTACGTTAGGGATGTTTAAATGAAAAAATTTACTTAGATTAATTATGGTGACCAAACTTCCGCGCCAATTAATCACACCTGCGACGAATTCAGGTGCGCAAGGTAATTTAGTAAGTGTTGTCATGGGCATGACTTCTTTAAGAACGGCAAATGCAATTCCATAATGTTCATTTTCGCCAAGGCGAAAATGAACATAACTAATTAAATTTCCTTTTTCTTCAGTGACTATTTCCGGAATTGAAAAATTTTCAGCGCGTTGGTGTAATATAGAGCGTGCTTGCTTATTCACGGGCATTAAGTTTGCACTCGATAAGCTATTTGTTTTTTTATGTTTCTTATTTGTCGGTGTTGTTTGCATGATGAGAACTTCCTAATTTAGTATACAAATCAATTTCATGCTCTAACATTTCAACCAGTTGTTTGTGCGAAAACACTTTCATTTCTGCTACCAATTCATTATGGTTTTTGTTCTTAACAATATTTAAAGCATTATGTAAATACTTTAAACCATCATCATATTTTTTATTTCTTAGCAACATTAAACCTAACTGATAATGAGCAATCACATCTTCATGATCTAAAAATAATATTTTTCGCAAAGCTTGTTCGGCGGCAGAAAATTTATTTAATTCAGATAAAATTAAAGCATAAATAAAATAGGAAGCTATATTAGTTTTATCTAATTCTAAACTTTGTTCACAAAGTTTAGCCGCTTCCGTTAACTTACCAAGATTGGCTAATGCTTTTGCTTTGTTATTCAATGTAAAAACAGTTTTTTGGGTTAATGCCTCATAAGTATCAATGGCTATGACAACTTCTGACCATTTTCCAGTTGTCATTAGCTGAATAATGGTATTTTCATCGATGATGTTCGGTTTTCGTTGCTTAATTATTTTATTAATAACATGGTGCGGCTTAACTTTAGGTGGTATAACCGATGGTTTTTGATAACTCTCAGTTACTTGGGGTATCTCAATAGTTTTTATAATGTCGTCCGGCGATGGAGCTGTCTCGCGAGTAAAATATATGACACCTTCATTGGAATGAAAACGTAATTCTGTATCCTTAATATTAATGGGATCAGATGCTCCTAAAATCAAACTGCCATTTAGAATTAAACTTGCGCTAAGCTTAGACATTAGCTGAGCAATTCGTTCGCTATCAAAATAAATTAAAACATTGCGACAAATAATTAAATCTTGAGCATTGGTTCCATTTAAAATGGATGGATAGGAATCTTCATTTAAATTATGGTAATCAAATTTAACCAAATTTACCACTTTTTCAGCTAAGAAATATTGATTGTGATCTACACGGAAATATTTTTCTTTATAATAATCAATTATTGACCGCATGGACCATTCGCTATATTTGGCAGTCATCGCTTTTTTAAGTGAAGCAGTGTTTATGTCGGTGCCCAATAAATTTAAGTTCCATGCATTTATATCAGGAATTTGCTCTAGTAACATAATGGCAATCGAATATATTTCTTCACCAGAAGCGCAACCTGCGCTCCATATTCTTAATGATAAATTATTTTCAGCAATTCTTTGTTTAATTAATTTAGGCAAAAGGATATTGTTTAAAAATCCCATTTGATTTTTGTCACGAAAAAAATATGTTTCTCCCACAGTAATGCCACTAATTAAATGTTCTAATAACGGTGATTCTTGACAACAGTTCTGCAACATTTCCAAATAGTGATATGGTAAACAATCGAACTTCTTGCATGCATTTAATATCACTTTATGTAAATCGGTCATTTGATGTTGATGTATCACGATACCTAAACGAAATTTAATAATTTTGATAAAATCTTGTTCGTGTTCTTTAATTTGGGGAAGTAGATCATTGATTTCAGCAATATCTTTATTCATAGCTGGTCGCCGTTTTAATCATTAATTTAGGATCAAATGAATAACGGATCGTTTCTAATAATGAATTCCGTTCTAAAATATTTTTTATGTTTATCAATAATGTTAAATTATTAGCAATGGTTGCTACGCCCATAAATGGTGAATCAGGTTGATCTAATTTATCTTTCATTTGAATTTCCATAGGATCAATTGCTTCTAGTCCTAGAATTTTATCAACAATAATACCTAGGTAAGATTGTTCGTCTGTGCATATGATTATGGGAGTTTCTAATGTATATCGATGACTGCGTTCCATACCTAAGCACATGGCCAAATCAATCACTGTAATACTTTTTCCCGCCAGATTTAATAAACCAGCTAGATAGACCGGTCCTCCTGGCACGGGTTCGAGTTCTGGTAGAAGTATGACTTTATTAATATGAGATAATTCAATGCCAGCGCGTACATTTTTAATAAGAAAATGCATGACTGGTAGCTTAGTTGTCGGTTGCATATTATTCATATTTCAACCTATTCCGCCATGGTGGAAGAAATTTTCCCTTGTTCTAATAATTGGGTCATTTGTTCAGTTGATAATGGCTTACTTAAATAAAAACCCTGTCCCAACGGACATTTATTTTCAATTAAAAATTGTAATTGTGTTTCGGTTTCTATGCCTTCAGCTATGACATTAAATCCTAAATCAGTGCTTAAGCTAATCATGGATTTAACTATGGTCATATTATTTGGATCAGTTGTTACATCATGTATAAATGATTTATCAATTTTAATTGCGCTGATCGGCAATCGTTTAAGATGTGTAAGTGACGAATAACCTGTACCAAAATCATCCAATGAAATTTTTATGCCAATTTCATTTATTTCTTTCAACACAACTTCCGATAAAGTTGAATAAATTAAGGGTGAAGTTTCTGTCAATTCAAGTTCTAATATTTTTGCTGGTAACTTGGTGTCCTTAATCATATCGGCGATTTGTTGCGGTAAGTTCTTTTGCAACAATTGCCGTGGTGAGAGATTCACGGATAATTTAAAATTTTTATATCCCGAGAGATACCATTTCGCGGCTTGCTCACAAGCGGCACGTAATACCCATTTGCCAATATAATCAATCAAACCAATTTCTTCGGCCAGTGGTATAAAAGTGGCAGGCGGAATAAGACCAAGCTCTGGATGTTTCCAACTCAATAATGCTTCCATACCAACTACATCACGAGTTTGCAGGTTATAAATTGGTTGATAAGTTAAACATAATTCATGTCTTTCCATAGCATATTTCAATTCATTTTCTAAATGAACTTGTTGATCATGTTTATTGCTTAATTCTTCCGTATAGAATTGATAACGATTACCGCCACTTTCTTTGGCATAGTACATAGCGATATCAGAATTTTGGACCAGATTTTTTTGAGTAGTGTCAGAGCTTGGATAAATGGCTATACCAATGCTGGCAGTGATTTGTATATTGTTGCCAGATAAATTGTAAGGTTCAGAAAGTATTTTAATAATTTTCTGGGCAACATCGATTACCGCATTTCTATTTTTAACTTCAGTGAGAATAATAGCAAATTCATCACCACCAATGCGGGATAAAAAATCATCGATGCGTAAACAAGTATCCAATCGTTTAGCTACTTCTTGTAAAAGAAGATCGCCAACATAATGTCCTAATGTATCATTGATTGTTTTAAAATTATCAAGATCGAGAAATAACAAAGCCATTGTCTGATTGTACCGATCAGCATGCGCCATTTTTTCTTTAAGGCTTTTATCAAATTGTAAGCGATTGTATATACCAGTTAACACATCTGTTGATGAAAGGGTACTAAGTTTTTTAGTCATTTCATATAATTTAGATCGCATATCTGAAATGCGTTGCATAGCTTTAATTTTGGCAAACAAAGTAATTTCACTATAAGGTTTAGTTAAATAATCATCGCCGCCAGCATTAATGCCTTTCGCAATATTTTCATCATCGACTGCGCCGCTGAGAAAAATAATCGGAATCCAGACATCATTCTCGAGGGAACGAATTCTTTTCGCACATTCAAACCCATCGATTCCTTCCATAATGACATCGAGAATGAGTAAATCAGGATGTTGCGATTGAAAAATATCAATGGCTTCTTGACCATTAGTTGCAACAAGGACCTCATGCCCTAATTTTTTTAGTGACTCCACTAAAAGGGCACGGGTGGTTTTGGAATCATCCGCGATTAATATTTTCATGGATTTTTCCTATGTCATATTCTCTATTATAGGAATAAAGTGGATGTTTTGTCATTTTAAGCTATTAACTGTGCGATTAACTTTCTTTTATTTGTATATCGCTTAATATAAAAACAGAATTCTTAAGATTTATTAAATTATGCGGTTGTTGATTAATTCACAATAAGTCAGCCAGCCTTCTTCCTTAATTCATTTTTGCAAATTTTTTGTAAAGCTGATTTAGCTAATTTATGAATAACTTCATTAATACTTAAATGCTGTTTTTCAGCAAGCAGTTTAATCGTAAGATGAGTCTCTAGTGATATATCTAACCGTTTTAATTGCTGTTTTTTGCGATATTTATGTTGTCGCAGTGTTAATAAACAACGCTGCCATTTTTTTGCAGGTACATATTTATCAATCCAATTTTGTAAAGCTTCACGTCGCTCTGCCATGCTTAATTGGCGTTCGGATTCGTTTTTCCAATTAATGGGTGGCAGTGCTTTAAATGCTTCTTTAGCATCGTATTGCAGGCTCAGACCTGGTATTGATGAATCGGTAAAAAGACGATTGTCGCGCAGCATGTAATAAAAATAACGATCTACATTTAATAGATTAGCTTGGGTAACACCTTGGCGGGGCCTGGGCATAAGCTTTCATCCTTGAGAGTGATTATTATTATAGTCACCGCATGACTATAATGCTATGTTTTTATTTGAATAATTTTTCAATATGATCAAAAAAATACCTATTGACACTGGTAAGTAGATATTTTAGTATTGTTGTATGAATAAACATAGCAGCCTAAACAATTCTTTAGCCATTCAATTGCAAACAAGCAATGACTTGCGCGCCTACTTTTATTACTATCTGCCCGCAGGCAGATAATCACTCACGCCTGGCGAGGCCATACGCCCAAGATAAGATTTAAATTTCAAATGAAAAAACCCTCAAATGAGGCATGCTTGTTATGACAATGAATATGAAAAAAAGTTCCACTTATGTTTCTAAACCATTAGATGCAAATGGTAATGTTGATTTTACTGCAGAAGAAAACAAAGTTTGGCAAGAATTAATCCTGCGGCAAATTCCTATTGTGCAAGCACGGGCGTGTCCTGAATTTATAAAAGGGATGGGTTTGTTAAATCTTCCGCTGGATAAAATTCCGCAATGCCATGAAGTATCAAAAGTTTTACGTGAAACAACTGGTTGGGAATTAGAACCTGTTCCGGCATTAATTCCGTTTGATCAGTTTTTTAATTTGCTCGCCAATCGAAAATTTCCAGCCGCCACATTTATTCGACGCCGTGATGAATTAGATTATCTACAAGAACCCGATATTTTTCATGAAATTTTTGGCCATTGTCCATTACTCACTAATCCAGCGTATGCAGAATTTACGCATACGTACGGCAAATTAGGTTTGCATGCAACACCAGAAGATCGTGTGATGCTTGCCAAATTATATTGGTTTACCATCGAATTTGGATTAATGAAATCTACTAATGGTAATTGTGTCTATGGCGGCGGCATTCTCTCTTCAAAAAATGAAACGATTTATAGTTTGGAAAGTGAAGTACCACTACGCAAAAAATTTGATGCACTGGAAGTGTTACGTACACCGTATCGAATTGATATTATGCAACCCATTTATTATGTCATCGATAATTTTGATGTATTGTTTCAATTGATCGATATGGATTTGATGGGTCTTATTAAAGAAGCACGACGCTTGGGAATGCGTGAGCCGTTATATACAGTTAATACTATTTAATTATTAGTAAATGATTTATGATGTTATATCAGGATTTTCTAGTGAATATGATTGAATGGAAAGACTGAACAGTTGGTTAAGCAAACGGATGATCAGATGGATTTGCTTAAATTAATTATTTTATTAATTTCACTTTCAGGCCTTACTAGCTGTGTAACCTATCATCCAAAATTTCTAAATGATGACACACCAAAAAAACCATTGACGGCGTTAGATAAGGATATTCTGATCCAACGAGCGGCTGCTCTTCATCAATCGCGTTTGCCTCCGCTACAACTTGATTTTACTAAACCGCTCACCGCTCGAGAGTTAGCCGTTATTGCTGTATTAGTCAACCCTGACTTGAAAGCACTACGGGCTAAAGAAGGAGTGGCGCATGCTCAGGTATTTGATGCTGGATTGTTACCAGATCCTCAATTTAACTGGTCATTCGATCATCCGCTACATCAAACCTCGCCACCAACCAATCCTCTCACAAATGCGTTTAATCTCGGATTAAGCTGGGATATAGGAGCATTAGTGACACGTTCAACGAAATTAAAAATTGCAACACTGCACTGTCAACAAACTCATTACGACGTCGCTTGGCAAGAATGGCTATTAGCTAATCAAGCAGAACTATTAGCAATCCGCACTTACTTTTTACAGCAACAAGTCTATTTAACAAGACAAGCTACTACCGATGCTAGATTATTTTTACAAGCGACGGAACGCAGCCTGCAAAAACATGATGTAAAAATTGATGAGTATGGTTTACGACAAACTGCTTATTTAGATTTGCAAGATCAGTTGCAGACCCTACAACGAACACTAGAAAAAACAAAATTACAATTAAATCAAGTATTGGGTTTATACCCTGCTGAAAAAATTAGAATGAATATTCATCCAATGATCGTACCTCATTTAAATGCAGATGAGCTATATGATGAAGCTAGCGAAGCGAGGCTAGATCTTATTGCGCTACAAGTAGGTTATGCTAGCCAAGAGGCAGAGATATACCAAGCTGTACTTGGGCAATTTCCTCATTTTAATTTAGGTATATCGCGCGCAAGAGACCCGGGTGATGTCAATACCATCGGTTCAATCCTCAGTTTTGATATACCTCTGTTTAATCGTAATCGAGGAAATATCGCTATTGCTTATGCCACTCGAGAGCAACTTTATCAAGAATATAATGCTCGATTGCATCAAACAAGAGCGGATATTGCAGCATTAGTTGCTGATTTAAATCAGATACGCAAGGCAGAAAAGATATTAAAGCGAGAATTGCCTGGGGTTCGTAATACCGAACGAATTATGCGTCAAGGATTAAAAAAGGGTAATATTACTCAGATCACTTATCAGGATGTACGAAGTAGTTTATTTAATAAAGAACTTAAATTGTTAATGTTAAAACAGGATGCTGCTGAGCAAATGATTGCTTTGCAAATTGCATTAGGTAAACTCATAGAATGAGGTAGTCACTGATGCTGGCAAAAAATAAAGTTCTAAAAATGGGTGGAATTATATTAGCTATACTAGTAATAGCTGTCTTAATAATACGACATTTCAAATCAACGGAAGAGACAGTTCCCTCAGCTGCGGTACAAGTGGCTATTGCCCAATATGTACCAATGTCAAAAAGCTTAACAGTCTATGGAACAGTAAGTTTTCCATCAGAGCAAATTCAGCAAATTAGTATTCAAAATGAAGCAGTCGTGTTACAGATATTTGTTACACCTGGTCAGCACGTTAAAAAAAATGATCTTTTGTTGCAATTAGCTCCGAGCGGCAATGCTAAAATGACTTATGAAGACGCAAAAATTGCCGTAGATTTTGCAACAAAAGAATTAAATCGTCTTACCAAACTTCGCAGGCAATTTCTAGCTACTAATGCCGAGGTGCAAACAGCCACTCAAAACCTAGCTAAAGCCCAAACTGAATTAAATAATTTGCAAATACAACAACAAAATGAACAAGGAAATACTCTTCGAGCGAATTCGGATGGAGTGATACTTGCTGTAAACGTTCAGGCAGGACAAATTGTTTCACCCAATACTGCTTTATTAAGTGTTGCAGGTGATGATAAACGTCAAGTACGTCTTGGCGTTGAAAATGAAGATCTTGAACAAATTCGTGTCGGTCAACAAGTCATCATTACTCCTTTGCAAAATGAAAAATTGAAGTTCATTGGGTATATAAAAAATATTACCAGTGAGATTGATCCCAATACAGGGTTAATTGATATTATTGTTCCTTTAGACAAAGCATCCGAACTTATTGCAGGCAGCATGGTACGCGCAGAAATTATTATGAAACCCGCCAGCAAAACTTTAGCGATACCACGCGGTGCTATTCTTTATCAACAAGATAAACCTTATATATATGTTGCAGTGAATGGTAAAGCACAACAACGTTGGGTGACTATAGGTGAGGACAATGGTCAGTTTGTTAGTATTCTTTCGGGTCTTAAGGCTAACGAACAAGTTGTCATTGTTGGTAACTACGAATTAACAGATGGTATGGCTTTACGTGTGGAGCATCCTTAATGATTGGCGCCTGGCTACAGCGTCATCGTATTTCGATATTATTTCTCTTAGCACTCCTTACCTTAGGTGGAATTTTTACTGCATTCAAATTACCGGTAGCGCTTTTTCCGAATATTTCATTTCCTCGTATTTTGGTAACGGTAGACGCTGGTGATCGACCGGTAGATAGAATGGTCATCGAAGTGACCCAACCATTAGAGCAAGTGCTAAGGGCCGAGCCGGGTGTGTTGAGTATCCGATCAACTAGTAGTCGTGGTGCAGCTGATCTTTCAGTTAATTTTGCCTGGGGAACCAATATGGTGACTGCTTTGCTCCAGGTACAATCTGCCATCAGTCAGCAATTGCCAAATTTGCCAGCAGGAACTTCATTTAATGTGCAACGTATGGATCCGGCTATTTTTCCCATTTTTGGACTTGCGCTTACCTCTCCGCATCAGAGTTTAGTCGCTCTAAGAGACTTTGCTTATTTTCAACTAAGGCCCATATTATCAAGCATTCCTGGGGTGGCAAGTGTAGAAGTATTGGGCGGTGAAAAAGCAGAGTTTCAAGTTTTAGTTGATCCAGAAAAATTGCGCGCGAGTAATGTTACTTTAGATGATGTCGCCAGAGCATTGGCTGCAAATAATGTCGTTACGGCGGTGGGACGCATAGAAGATTATTATCGACTATATCTCGTTCTTTCTGATACTCGCTTAAAACAAATAAATGATATTAAACATACAATTTTACATAGCGGCAGTAATGGTATCGTTGAATTAGGAGATGTGGCTGATGTCGTTGAAGGAGTAGCTCCCCAATGGACGCGAGTAACCGCAAATGATCATGATGCCGTTTTAGTTAATATAATTCAACAGGCCGGTGCGAATACTGTCTTAATTACCCAAGAGGTTAAAAATCAATTAGCGATTTTCAAAAATCAAATTCCTAAAGACATAGCAATTAAGCCTTATTATGACCAATCACAACTGGTAATTGATTCTGCGTTTGGTGTACGTGATGCTATTATATTTGGGGCAATATTGGCAGCGATTATTTTGATTTTATTTTTACGTAACCTACGCATGACCATTATTGTGGCCATGATTTTACCCTGTGTGCTAGCAACTACTATTTTATTGTTACATTTATTAAATATGAGTTTTAACATCATGACATTGGGTGGCATGGCCGCTGCTGTCGGTTTGATTATCGACGATGGAGTGGTAATGCTAGAACATATAATGAGGCGACTAAGCGAAGGACATCAAGGAGCGCCTACCCATGGACCCGTGCTAAGTGCTTCGATGCAAATGCTGCGACCGTTAATGGGATCATCACTGGCGACGATTGTTATTTTTCTACCGTTAGCTTTTATTACGGGAGTTACCGGCGGTTTTTTTAAGGCGCTTGCCTTAACCATGGCCGCTGGTCTCATTATCTCATTTTTCTATGTTTTTTTAGCTGTACCATTATTAGGTGAAAAATTATTAAAATTTGCTGATGCGAAGCATTTGGAAGATACCGGCCCTTGGTTAGGTAAACTACATTTGTATTATCAAAAAATAATGCGGATGTTTTTTCAAAAAACGATATGGATATTAGTTATTATAATAGTTTTAATTATTGTTGGTTATATTGCCTACAGACAAGTTGGATCTGGTTTTATGCCGCACCTCGATGAAGGTGGTTTCATATTGGATTACCTTGCCAAACCAGGCACATCGCTTACCGAAACGGATAGGTTATTACGACAAGTTGAAAAAATAATTACGGCTATTCCAGAAGTAGATAGTTATTCAAGACGAACTGGATTGCAATTAGGTGGAGGTTTAACGGAAGCAAATACCGGAGATTTTTTCATTCATCTTAAAAATAAACCGCGACGTAATATTGATGCCATCATGGAAGATCTCAGAAGTAAGATTGAATTAAATGTTCCTGGATTAACTGTTGAAACGGCGCAATTAATGGAAGATATGATTGGTGATCTTACTGCCGTGCCGCAGCCTATCGAAATCAAGATATTTGGCAACAATCAAACTGATTTACAAAAAGCAGCCAATCAAGTGGTCAGTATTCTGCAGTCAATTACCGGTGTGGTTGAAATTGAAAATGGAATTATTATTTCAGGTGATGCCATTAACATTGAAGTAGATCGAGTCAAAGCATCGTTAATCGGATTAGATCCTGATGTCATTACTCGACAAGTTCAAAGCCAATTAATGGGTAATATTGTTAGTCAAATTCAATCGAATGAAAAATTGGTAGGTATTCGGGTTTGGACAACTGAAAATTGGCGTAATCAAATTCAACAATTGCAACGGCTTTCATTAAAAGCAGCCAATGGGCATTATGTTTCATTACGACGGGTCGCTACAATTTCTATTCAGCGCGGTCAAACGGAACTTACCAGAGAAAATTTAAAATCAATGATCGCTGTTAAGGCGAGAATTGAAGGTCGAGATATGGGCAGCACGATGAAAGCTGTGAAAGCAGCGATGCAGCAATTATCGCTGCCGATAGGGACTTATATTGAATATGGTGGGCTTTATCAAGAACAGCAAAAATCCTTTTATGATTTATTAGTTGTATTTATCAGCGCAGTTTTGCTAGTGGCTGTTCTATTATTATTTTTATATGAAGATTTTCGCGTTTTATTTAGTATTTTAATTATTGTTTTATTGTCGTTGACAGGCGTATTTTTTGGGCTGTGGCTTACTGGAACAGAATTAAATATAGCCGCTATCATGGGGATGACGATGATCATTGGCATGGTGACTGAAACTTCGATTTTTTATTTTTCTGAACTTAATACGTTTGCCGAAGAACATGGGATGAATGAATTGATAATTGCCGGTACGATGCGAATGAGACCCATATTAATGACGACGATTATTGCCATTCTTGCGCTGTTGCCGTTAGCACTAGGATCTACTATGCAACAACCACTCGCTGTTGCCATTATTTCAGGATTAATATTTTCTATTCCCTTGGTATTGTTAGTGATGCCAGTTTTGTATTATTTATTATTGTCTATACGAAAGTAATGCTGCACGAGTGATCCTGCTTAACTCATCAATCACCGTGAATTCTGTGGTCAATGGTGGCAGCCAGTAAATGGTATTGCCTAGCGGGCGAAGCAGAGCACCCAGTGTCACCGCTTTTTGATAAATGCGATACGCTAAGCGATCGTCTGTATTATCGCTAACAAGGTCTGCTGCGACGATAGCGCCGATATGACGTACTTGGGTTAGCATGTTAGTTTCCTCCGCAATAGCTAACATATGTTGATACATGATGTTTCCCAATTGCTGCGCACGCTCAGCTAAATTTAATTCTTGCACGATAGTTAAAACTTCAAAAGCAATGCTGGTGGCAAGCGCATTGCCAGCATAAGTATGTGAATGTAAAAAGGCTTTGTCGGCCGCATGATCATCGTAAAAAATTTGGTAGATTTTATCATTCGTTAATACCGCGCTTAAGGCAGCCCAACCCCCGGTTAATCCTTTTCCTAAACAAAGAAAATCAGGTTCGATATCAGCATATTGAACAGCCAGCATTTTACCAGTGCGGCCAAGGCCAGTCATAATTTCATCGGCGATCAAATGTACATTATGTTGGGTACACCATTCACGTAAGCGACATAATAAATCTTTACTATAGAGCTTCATGCCAGTGACGCCTTGAATAATGGGTTCAACTAACAAGGCGGTAGCAGTTTCGGCATAGGGTGCAAGTTTTTTAGAAATCTGCTGCCAATGGAAAGAACAATCTGACCATAATGGATCATGCGAGGTTAACACATAAGGCACTGGCGGATTTTTTGTTTCCTGTATTCGGCCGCCTACAGTGCCAAAAAATACAGCGCGTATCCGAATATCGCTGAATTGTTTGCATGAAGAAAAAGATATTGTGCGATTGCTGGATTTAGTGGCGGAGTTTGTAGAAAACAATAAAGTTAAAAACTTAGGAATAACAGAGCCAGGAGTAGCAACTAACGGAGCCAGGAGCGTTAGCGACTGGTTATAAAAAAATATTTAAAACCAGTCGCTCACGCTCCTGGCTCCGTTAGTTGCTACTCCTGGCTCTGTTGGTTTGTATTCTGACTCCTGTAAGAGGATCATCAATGTCTCATTTTTTTATTACCGGTACTGATACCAATATCGGCAAAACTTATGTTAGCCTTTGTATGTTGCGATATTTTAATCAACGTGGATATTCCACCATCGGTATGAAACCATTGGCTTCAGGATGTATTCGAAAGAATAATATTTTATATAACGAAGATGCACTCGCTTTATATGATGCTTCAAGTATTCAATTAGAATATAACCAAATTAATCCATTCGCATTTGAGCCAGCGATTGCACCTCATATTGCTGCTGAACAAGTCGGTGTTAAGTTAACCGCGGCTTCCATCGTTGAAAAAATCCACTATGCCTTACATTTTCCTGCGGATATACACCTGATCGAAGGAGTGGGCGGTTGGCTTGCACCGCTAAATGATCGGGAAACGATGGCTGATGTAGTTTTGCATTGTCAATTACCGGTGATCATGGTCGTTGGAATGCGAGTGGGGTGTTTGAATCATGCTTTGTTGACCTATCAAGCTATTATGAATTCCGGTGCTAATTTAGTGGGTTGGATTGCTAATTTTTATGATCCTACTATCGTTGCCGCCGATAAAATTATCGCGACACTAAATGCTTGGTTGAAAATTCCATGTTTAAGTATTATTGCTTATCAGCAAAAAATTTACGAACCTTTAATAATCGACGTATCGCCTGATGAAAATGCTTGTACCGTTCCATCTTTTAATTTCAATAACAAATGGCCGTGTTGATCAATGCCTTGCACCTGACCGCTTACTTTGCGATGAATATTATCTAATTTAATTTCTTGTGCTTGTAAATAATCCGCCATTTTCCACTCTTCCATAAAGTCAGATAAACCATGTTCTTCAAACCTTTTCAGATAGCTCATTAAATTATTAATCAATAATGCACATAGATGATTGCGATCAATATATTCACCGACAATGTCACGCAAGGATGTCCAAGCTTGGGTAATGGCATGATCTTCATCGTGCAGCATATTGACATTAATCCCAATGCCAATGATGGCATGACAGATACCATTGGTTTCAGCTTGTATTTCAATGATGTTGCCTGAAATTTTCTTTTTGGCGTAAATCACATCATTGGGCCATTTTACGAAAAATGGTTGCGGTAAATGATAGGTGGTAAGTGTTTTCATGACGGCTAAACTGGTGGCCAAGCTTAATCCTGCCAATTCACTGACATCCTTCTCAAAAGGATAGAGGCAAGATAAATAAATATTTTGGCCGAAGGGTGAAAACCATTCGCGGTTGAGGCGTCCTTTGCCGCTGGTTTGATGTTCAGCCAAACAAATTCGCGGATTTCTGCTGTGAAAATAGGTTTTCAAATAATCATTGGTGGAATCGATAGTTTCAAATAAATCAATATCAATATTTTTATTAGTAAGATTTTTTTTAATAATTTGTTTATTGAGTAATATTAATGGTTCTAGCATGGCATAACCTTTACCTTTAATTGAATCAATGATTATTCCATAATTTCCCAGCTTTTTTATCGCTTTCCAAACTGCAGCACGGGTAATATGAAGTTTATCACCGATACGCGTGCCATCGTGATATTGTCCGTCGTTTAAGATGGAGACTAATTTGCTTAAGCTGAGGCCGAGATTCTTCATCTTTTTAAGATGCAAAAGGATAAGAATAAATATTATCTAATTCATCCACTGAACTAGAACTGGGTAAATTGGGTGTGCTATTAAATAAATTATCTCTAAAACTTGTTTTTAATTTCTTTTTATCTCTCCCGACTTCTACATGGGGTGGCTCATGTTCAACGAGTGATAATTTAGGTTGTGGAGAAATGGCTGGTACAATAATATTATTTTCGTCATATTTTACTTTTAATATTTTTTCTCCGTAAACATCTAATAACCAGAATTCTTTGCCTTTCCAATATGTGTGATAGTAGTCTAGCCCAGCGATCTGTCCAGCGGGGATATTTTTAGTTACTTCTATATATGATATTTCTATATCTTCGATTATTTCTTGTGAAAATTTCATATTAGCAGTGGCAATTTTTGATTTATCTATTTCGGGAGGTAGTTTAGCTTCAGCTAGGTTTTTCGGTGTAATTAAATGCGGAATAAATCGCGCCATATTTCCAAAATTTTCTGCATCAATCGCACATTTTCTTATGGGTTTAGCAATAATATCAGTTTCAAGAGTGTATACATACGTCCCTTTATATTGTTCATTAGTATAAAGTAACTCACCAGCATAGAATCCGAAAACTTCTTTTGCTACAAATTCTTTTCGAGCTAATGTCGCATAACCTAACTCTTTGTCTTCTCCTTCATACAAGACAATTTTGTCATTTATTTCTTCTATGTTTTCTAAATAATATTTTACGGTTTTACCATCAGTATATTGAGGTGTTGGTGCAGTTCTGGCAGCAGCAATATCAGATCTAAATTTATCAGAAACAATAATTCCTTCTAGCCAAGTAAAATTTTTGGCTTTTTCAATTTCACCAATCAAAGAGGTATATTCTTCTTTACCTTTTTCACGACGCCAAACCTTAGAGGGATGTCTTGACCATTTTGCTTCGTCCACTTTAAACCTTGGCGAAGAATTAATAAAAGTTTTATAATCCGGCAATTTGGCTTCATCTTGCTGAGTGTTCGCATCATTTTTTTCTTTATCAAGTAGGGATAAAATTTTACTACTGGCTGACATAGATTATTTTCCAAATCAAATTTGCTAGGATACTAAGCAATTTAGGATGTTATTTCAAGCAGTTGTGGCATTGTTATGCACTCAGGAGAGTGGACATCACATCAGAAAGATCGATTAATTTTCCATTTAAAATGGTATTCGAAGAATTCCATTGTGCTTCGCCATTCACAGTAAATGTCGGCCTGATGTGGGTTGGTTCGCCGAATAAAAATTATCGAATACGTTAAGAGACTATCGTTCATTATTTTTGTTTATCCTACGGTTTCGCATCGAAAAAAACATCAGGAATTGCCTCTTTAATTCCCTTTGAAACATCGAATGTTTAATAATTAAACACTACTTAAGTTTACATTACATAATACGGGCTATAATAGATTCATAAATAATTAAATCAATAATAAGAAGAAGGAGTGTAAGCCATGAAGACTAATCGCGGGGTTACTATATTTACGCTTTGCTTGTTAGCTTCAGCGCTGAGTGCTTGTTCAACTGTTCCATCCAATAGGTCAGGTGGTGGTTCTAGTGAGTATAGCTCATCAAGTTATGCATCACGGCTTCCTTCACACCTTAATATATCGGAAAGTACCGTAGTGGTGGATCCGCACGTGCATGCTTGGGGGGCTTATAACGCTTCAGGTGATTTAGTAAAAGGCGGTTTAGCATCGGCAGGTGCGGATTATTGTCCTGATCTGGGTCGTGCATGTCATACCGGTGTAGGTTCGTTTCGAGTATTTTCTTTAGGTAGTCCTGATTGCAAATCACATATCTTCCCACTGCCTCGTGGTGGCGCTCCTATGCCTTATTGTATGTTTTTCAGAAGTGGTCAAGCATTGCATGGTTCTCCTGGTCCTGAAGTAGTTGATGGTAATATTAGCCATGGCTGTGTCCGTATGCACGTAGATGACGCAGAATGGTTACGTTATAACTTTGTGCATGTTGGGACGAGAGTTATCGTGAGAAGTTATTAATATAGAAGCAATGCAAGTCAGTGAATGATTACTTACTTGCATTGCTCTTATTGAGCGCTATAATTCAAAATAATTATCTAAAGAGCTCTACATGCCACAATATTTACTTGCTATCGATCAAGGAACAACTAAAAGCCGTGCCATTATTTTTGATCATCAAGGCAGGCTTCAGTTTCAGCATGAGCTTACGCTTACTCAATATTTTCCGCATGATGGTTGGGTAGAACAAAATCCCACGGAAATGTATGAAAATACTGTCATTTGTTGTCACGAAGCACTACGCAAAGGAAATTTGCTTGGCAAAGACATTACTGCGGTGGGAATCACCAATCAACGTGAAACAACCATTATTTGGGATAAAAACACCGGCGATCCTATTTATCCAGCCATTGTTTGGCAAGATCGTCGTACTAGTGATATTTGTCAGCATCTAAGCAGTTTACCGATAGCAGCAAAAATTCCCGAAAAAACAGGTCTTTTGCTTGATCCTTATTTTTCAGCTACGAAAATCATGTGGTTGCTGGAACATATTAGTAATGCTCGTACTAGAGCAGAACGGGGTGAACTGCTATTTGGTACGGTCGATACGTATTTATTATGGAAACTGACAAATGGTAAATCACATCTGACCGATGCAAGCAATGCATCGCGTACATTATTATTTAATATTCACACACAAACATGGGATAAAGAAATTTTGTCTGCGTTAAATATTCCTGAACAATTGTTACCGAAGGTGATGGACAATACGGCGGACTTTGGTGAAATGGATGAAACTATTTTACAACATCGTATTCCTATCACGGCGATGGCGGGTGATCAACAAGCAGCGACGGTCGGCCAAATTTGTTTTAAAGCGGGCATGGTGAAAGCAACTTATGGCACAGGTTGTTTTATGTTATTAAATACCGGCACGCAAGTCATTCAATCTAAAAAACGATTACTATCGACGGTTGCCTATCGTATCGAAAATAAAGTGACTTATGGTTTGGAAGGCAGTATTTTTTCCGCAGGCACGACGGTGAAATGGCTACGTGATCAATTAAAATTAATTACTCATGTAAAAGAAACGGAAACACTTGCACAATCAGTAACGGATGCTGGAGGTGTATATTTAGTGCCAGCTTTTACTGGTTTGGGAGCACCCTATTGGGATCCATTCGCGCGCGGCATGATCACTGGTTTGACGAGTAATACTGATCGTGCGCAAATCGTGCGAGCGGCGTTAGAAAGTGTGGCTTATCAAACCCGTGACTTATTGGAAGCGATGACGAGCGATGGCAATGCCACATTAAACGTGTTGCGTGTCGATGGCGGTATGGCGGTGAATAATTGGTTGCTGCAATTTGTCGCTGATATCTTAGCACTCGAAATTCAACGACCTGTATGCGTAGAAACGACGGCATTAGGCGTTGCATTTTTAGCAGGGTTACAAGCTGGGGTTTATCATTCATTGGATGATTTAATAAAATTATGGCAAGCCAATGTCATTTTTAAACCGCAAATGTTATCGTCACAGCGAGAAGCTTTGTATCGTCATTGGCGAGTCGCTGTTGCTCGGACTTTATATCGTAAAGATGAAGAGCTCTATTAATCGCCTTTTTATAATAGTAAACCGTAGACTCCTATTGCTGTTCCTAAAATTCCAAAAATAATGCCCAACAAGGGAAATAAATTTTTACGAGAAATAAAATAAAGCGAGCTCATGATTAAAGAAATTTCAAGTATGCCTTCAGCAAAATCGTAATGCAGGGCTTTCTTTTGCACGAGCAAATTTCTCTGAGTAATGGCATCCGCATCTGTTTTTATTTCAGTTAACTCTTTATCATATTCATTATGTTTATTGGTATAGGCATTGATTAATGCGGTTTTATCCGCACTCGGAGCAGGCATGATCTTGACTAAATCTGAATTCATTTCCAGTTGATATTCACGGATGCGTTTGCTTTGATAATGCGACCATTGATCATTGGCGTCATTTTGCAGTTCTATGGTTTCAGTATGCGCGCGATGCGCATTGATGGTGAATATACTTAGT
>Ga0207159_1068_pt1 | contig 25583 bp, 22 predicted proteins | sample Alteio_BWMinHeat_23_FD_153511 | JGI IMG/M metagenome (GOLD analysis project Ga0207159, IMG submission 153511) | Enriched cells from forest soil in Barre Woods Harvard Forest LTER site, Petersham, Massachusetts, United States -... | ecosystem: Environmental > Terrestrial > Soil > Temperate forest >... | reverse complement strand
TATTGTAAGAACTTAAAAGAACTTACATTATCTGGAAATGCTATAACAAAGTTGGATCCTCTTGCAAATTGCACTCAGATAGAGAAGCTGATACTACGTGCTCTTTCCAAAACGCTCAACGATATCTCCCCACTCGGAAAAATGACGGATTTGAAAGAGTGTAATCTTGAAAGGTTGGATGGGGTAAGCGATATCAAACCGCTAGAAAATTGCACTCGGATAGAGAAGCTGACGCTACATGCATTTCCCGAAACGCTCAACGATATCTCCCCACTCGGAAAAATGACGGGTTTGAAAGAGTGTACGCTTGAATATTTGGGTGGGGTAAGCGATATCAAACCCCTAGAAGATTGCACTCGGTCAAAAGTGAAGATAGTGCGTTATAAGGGCCTGAAGTGAGCGATGAAAGTATACGTCTTAATGAGAGTATGCGTAGAGTGGACAATTTTGTCCACAACGTCCATAAAGTCCACAACGTCCATAAAGTCCACAACGTCCACTTAGTCCATAGGGGCTAGGAAATCAAGATGTCAACTAACTGATGGTTAGGGTTTTGCTTAACTGTGTATTGCTTATCCCATTGGCTGGTAAACAATGCCATTGGCCGTCCTTGGCGATCTTGAACGGTAAGAGAAGATGTGGAATTCTTGAATGTCTTGATATCCCCTAGGATCCAAGAGCTGCACTGATAAGGGAGCAGAGACAGCGTTGTCTCAACACCATATTCATCTTTTAAGCGGTATTGCATCACTTCAAACTGCAATTGACCGACAGCAGCAAAGATAAGATCCCCGTCGTGCCCCAAGGGTCGAAGCAGTTGAATGGCCCCCTCATCTGTGAGGTGAAGGACTCCCTTATCGAATGATTTTCGCTTGCCCACATCCTTAGAGTATAGGGTCGCAAAAATTTCAGGTTGGAATTGGGGGAGAGGCTTGAAATTAAATCCTCCCGTTAATGAAATGGTGTCGCCAATGGCAAAAAGAGAGGGATTAATGACACCAATCACATCACCTGGATAGGCATAATCTAGCGTGGTTCTCTCCCCTGCGACCATCCCGTGTGGACGCGAGAGTCGGATCGTTTTGCCTAGGCGATGGTTTTTCACCATCAAGTCCTTTTCGAATCGCCCGGAGCAGATCCGGATAAAAGCCATGCTATCGCGGTGTCGTCTATCCATATTCGCCTGAAGCTTAAAGATATATCCACTGAAAGGGGTGGTGACGGGGTCAATTTCAATCTCGGAGCCATCGGGTCGGGTAGCCACTCGTCCATGAGGGCATGGAGCGAGATGGATGAAAGCATCGAAGAAAGGTTCGACCCCAAAATTTGTCAAAGCTGAGGCGAAGAAAACAGGGGTGACTTTACCAGCAAGAAAGTCGGCGTGGGAATAGGGATTGCCTGCCAGTTGTAATAGTTCTAGGTCGTGTTCTAATTTATCATACTCTTCTTGACCAAGCCGGTTTTTGACTTCTGGGGATTTTCGAGGGAGGCGGGTCATCTCTGCTTTCTGAGCCCCTCCAAAGGAGGTTTTCGTGAAGAAAATGCATTCGTCTCTGTTTCGGTCGACGACTCCTTGGAATCCCTTAGCGCTTCCGATGGGCCAGTTCATGGCATAGGAATGGATTTGGAGGACATTTTCGACCTCATGCATGAGGTCAAGAGGTTCACGACCTGGCATATCCATTTTGTTGATAAATGTTAAGACGGGGATCTCTCTTAAGCGGCAGACTTCGAATAGTTTACGTGTTTGTTTTTCGACTCCTTTAGAAGCGTCGATGACCATGATGGCGCAGTCGGCAGCGGTTAGAGTGCGATAGGTGTCTTCGGAGAAGTCTTCATGGCCTGGAGTATCCAAGACATTGATGACGGTGTCCTTATAAGTGAACTGCATCGCTGAGGAGGTGATGGAGATCCCTCTTTCCTGCTCCATGGCCATCCAATCAGAGGTAGCAGCTTTGCGTCCTTTTCGGGTTTTGACCATTCCTGCCGTCTGGATCATCCCTGAGTAGAGTAGAAGTTTTTCAGTGAGGGTCGTTTTTCCCGCATCCGGGTGGCTGATGATGGCGAAGATCCGTCGCCTTTTGACAGCTTCTTGAAGGGTGCTCTGGTTTTCCAACATTTCGTACTCAGTTTAACGATTGCGGCTATTATACCTTTGATCAGAATCTATGGGAAGCCATTTTTGTATGATATGGTTACAAATGAAATTAGAAATTGACCAAAAGTGGCTTTTGTGCCATAATCTGGCTTATAATATTTTTACCTATGGAGGATTATAATGTTGTTGTCAGAAAAATTAACATCAATCAAAACAAATATTGTGGACGAGCTAGGGAATTTGCTTGATAAAGCCACTCTTCGCGCTACTTGGTCAGGCCGTACAGTTATCAGTGTCGAAGGTTATGTAGGAACAGAAAAAATTGATCGGATCACGGAAAAATATTTTAAATCGAGTCCATTTCTAAAAGACCCTGAGCCTACCTTAAAACAAAGATTAGACTGTTATGGGCTTGGTGGACGCATCCGAAAATTGTATGAAGATAGCGATGTTGTCTTGCAAAAGACCTGGTTCGTGAAATATTTTGCTTCGGTACGTAATTTTTTCAATTACCTGTTTTTTGATTCGAATTGTCCATGTTGTTCCAAAGATCTCCGAGTGAAGATTGAGATGCAGAAACAACAAACCTCGTTGTTTGATTTCAAAGAGGAGGAGTTTCGCAGACTGTGGCCAAATAGAGCCCCTGAGTTCATGGGAACAAGATGGCAGGCTTCGAAAGAGATGGTAGAAGAGGCCTATAACCGCCCATAATGTGAGCTTTTAATTAAGGCGGCGCATAGCGCCGCACTCCAGGGAGCTCGCAGGCTCGCTCATGAGCGAGCCTGCGAGCTCCCTGGAGTGCGGCGCTATGCGCCGCCTTTAATTTCGACACACCGGATCTCGCAATGCTTTTCAATTCGTATGTCTTTCTGTTAGCCTATCTCCCGCTGGTTCTAGGCGGCTTTTTTTGTTTTTCTCGCCTCCATCTAGTCAAAGCAGCGCAAATCTGGCTCTTAGTAAGTTCTCTTTTCTTTTATGGATATTGGGATATTCGATTCCTCCCCTTGTTAGCAGGATCAATCCTCTTCAATTACTATTGTGGGTTAAAAATCCTAACTCTTAGTGGGGCTTCGCGGAAGGGAGTCTTGCTAGTCGGAATTGTTCTCGATCTCGGATTATTGTTCTACTTCAAGTATTCCAATTTTTTCCTATCGACACTATTAGGACAATCAGCCTTTGGTGTGATCTTGCCGCTCGGAATCTCCTTCTTTACATTCACTCAAATTGCCTTTTTGGTGGATGCCTTCCAAGGAAAAACTGAGAGAAGCGGTCTGATTTCCTATGGACTCTTCGTGACGATATTTCCCCATCTGATCGCTGGCCCCATCTTACATCACAGCCCCATGTTGCAGCAGTTTGATAGCTTGAGGATGTATGTGTTATCTTGGAAAAACATCTACTTGGGGATTGTTTTATTTATCTTAGGCATCTCTAAAAAGGTGTTGTTAGCAGACAATCTTGCTCCATTGGTGAAATCGATTTTCGACGAACCAAATGCCTCGATTCCTTTTCTGCAAGCCTGGATGGGAGCTTTGGCATATACCCTTCAGCTCTATTTTGACTTTTCCGGTTATTCAGATATGGCTGTGGGGTTAGGTCTCATGGTCAACCTTAAGCTCCCTATCAATTTCAATTCCCCCTACCAAGCCGATTCTATCATCGACTTTTGGCGCCGCTGGCACATCACCCTTTCCACATTTTTGAGGGATTATCTCTATATCCCTCTAGGTGGAAGCAGAAATGGAAAGCTTGCCCGCTATCGCAATCTGTTTATCACGATGCTATTAGGAGGCCTATGGCATGGAGCCGGTTGGACTTTTGTTCTTTGGGGAGTGTGCCACGGATGTTTTTTGATGATTAATCATCTGTGGAGAGATCTCAAGTTGTCGATGCCCCATTGGTTTGCGAAAGCCTTCACTCTTCTTGCTGTCATAGTCGCATGGGTCATCTTCAGGGCTCCTACGGTGGATCAAGCGATGCATATCATTCAGGGGATGATGGGATTCCATGGATTAGTATTGCCAGAAAAATATGCGAGTTCCCTTCTGTTTTTACAAGGGATAGGCGTGCAATTTGGGCACATTTCTGGGTCTATTTTTCGACTTGTTGACATCGGTCTGATTGCGATTTTGAGCATTGTGGTCTTGTTTTTCCCCAATTCGAATGAGTGGATAGAAAAATTGAAGTCAAGACCCTTGGTTTTGGCAGCCCCCTGCGCATTGCTATTTTTTTTCGTATTTCTAAACCTTGAAGAGGTCAGCGAATTCCTCTATTACCAGTTTTAATGTTATGAACCCCTATCGAACCTTCACAAAACGTTTTTTAATCCTCCTGGGAACCCTCCTTCTTGGCTTGGTAGTGATTAACATGGGGATCGATCCCTTTTTCTTCTTTGACACTCCGCGAATAAAAGGAATTAATGCCGTCAGAACGGAGCTGGACCGGCATGAAAGGCTCTATAAGGCTTCTGAGATTGCCAGACTTAAACCCAGAGCTATTTTGTTAGGCTCCTCGAGGGTGATGGTGGGGTGCAGTCCGGAAGATCTGAAGTCAATCACAGGGTTAAAGGCTTATAATGGGGCCTTCAGCAGCGCCTCCTTTGAGGAGGTCTACCATTACTTCGAACATGCGCTATATCATCAGCCGGAGCTAAAAGTGGTGGTGGTGGGGGTGGATCTCTTTTCCTTTGGCCAAAAGGAAAAAGTGAAACCAGATTTTACTCTAAGCCGCTTAAAGAGATCGACTGTGTGCTGGGAGGATGCAACAAAATCACTATTTACTCTTCAGGCTCTACAGTGCAGTCTAAAGACACTCCATGCAAATCTCTTTACGACGCTAGCACCTTCACATCTTCCGGATGGTCAGATGACGCATGCTTATATGACGGATCCTGAAAAAGATGTCATACTACGCGTAGGTGATGATGCCTACATTCAAAGCGTCATGGAGGGTCCTTATAAAGACTACAAGATCGATGAATTGAAGGTAGCACTCTTTCGAAACCTTGTGGCCAAGTGTCAAGAACGAGACATCGTATTAAAGGTCTTCTTTTCTCCTGCCAAGGCCAGCTATTGGGCTGCGATCTATCAATCTGATACTTGGTCGTCATTGGAAGAGGTCAAGCGCCAGCTAAGTGCGATTTATCCGATTTGGGATTTCTCAGGATTCAACTGCGTGACTACACAGGCCATCGAAAAGGAAAGCAACCCTCTCTATTACGAATGCAGCCATTTTCGGCCTGTGGTGGGTAAGATGATCCTCGATAAGATGTTTGGCAAAACAGTCTATCCAGACGATTTTGGAAGGATCCTCCATTAATCGGACGAATATCTGTTCTTCTTATTGTACGATAAGCACTGGGGGCATCGGTTGACATCTTTGTGGCTCTCTTCGAGGTAGACATAATGACAATATTCGCAGACGCGGAGCAGCTTCTCCTCAGGGAGAATTTTTTTCTTACGAGAGGAAAAATGGGTCACTCCCCAGATTCCCAGCACTACTGAGAGAGTCAGCGAAAGATACAACATAAAAGCCGTGGAAAACGTCAGCTCAATCATTCGTCCACCATCATGATAAAATGGATTTCCCCTGTCAGATGTTCCAAGAGGGGTTCTGTGCTAAAGCGCAGAGTTGACAGGATCTTCTCCAATTGGACGTCGATCTCCATCTGTCCTGTCGAGACACTTTTATCATACCAAAATAGGCTACCTGTCTCCGGATCGATCTGGACCTGATAACGCGCTTCGAGCGAGGTTAATTTTTTCCCATTTGTTGGGATAATAGACTCAGGGACTCTTGAAAGCAGCTCCCTTGCAGAAAGGGGACCAGAAACGAAAAGCTGTAGCCGCCTGGTGCTCTCCGCTGTTGCAGTAGAGGGAACACCGATGTACCGTTCTTCTAAAGCGATAAAGGAAGAAGGCAAAGCAAGTGCGTCGCGGCTTTCCTTGTCTCTAAACAATTCGGCATCTTGTTTTGGCATGACAGGATTGTCTCGAAGTAATAACCAGACATCTTCATCATCCTGATTTTTGTTGATTTCCAGAGCGATGTGGCTGGTATTGGGGAGTGCGCTCTCTACACTTACTGGGGGGAAACGATACGAAGAACCCATATTAAAAGGTTGAATCTTGAACAGCACAAAGAGGCTTAGGTGGAAGGTCACAGCAATGGCTAACGCTACAGTAAAAGTCCTTGTGAAGAGCCGATCTTTTTGCCTGAGCCGGATGGCCACTGGATCGCTTCTGCGTCCTTTCTCAAGCCTTAGCATGGAGACATCCTATGCGGGTTCCAAGGGTTGGTAGACAAGACGGATGCGTGGACAGCACTCCTGTGCAATTGAAAATAACTTCAGAAAGAGACCATAGTCGACACGTCTGTCTACGTTTAGCACGAGCGTCGGAGATTGCCCTCTGTTATCCTGTTTAAAAGCCTCGATTTTATGTTTCAAAAGGTCCTTCAAGGATTCAAAGTCGACGATCTCTTTTTTGGAACCGAGATAGATCACCTGGTCGGCATCCATGACAAGGAGGAGTTGCGTTGTAAGCGGAGCTGAGTCCTGTTCCAATTGTGGGCTTTCGATATTAAGGGATTTGAAAGGCAAGATGTCAGACGTCACAATAAAGAAGATCAGCATCAAGAAAATCACATCCACCAAGGGAGTGAGATCGATCAAGGACGTTGAAGTCTTCAAATTGGATTTATATTTCATGTTCACGACACAATAGGAGGTCTACGATTTCGGCTGAGGTCGTTTGGATTTCCAGCACAAAGCCTTCAACCCTGCTGACAATATAATTGTAGGCTAAGATGGAAGGAATCGCCACGACGAGACCCGCCGCTGTGGTGATCAGGGCGTATTCCATGGCCTCCCCAATACGCGTAGCAGAAATATCGACCAGGCCGCTTAGTCGCATCTCGGCAAAGGCTTGGATGAATCCCAACACAGTTCCCAACAAACCAATGAGAGGGGAAATATGGGCGATAATAGAGAGGATTTTGGCATTCTTTTCCAAGCGGGCGATTTCGATGAGGCCTGAGATCTCCATGGCTCCTTCGATCTGTTCTTTGCCTCTGTTGTATTTGATCAGTCCTGCTTTCACGATATTAGAAATAGTTCCGCCAGTATTTTCGCAGACCTGGACGGCTTCGACGATATTGCCATCCTGAATGGATCTCCTTAGGTGGATGATAAATTGATTGGTATCGATTTCAGACTTCCTCAGTTGCAGAAGTCTTTCGATAAAGATCGTGACGCTGACGATGGAACATCCTAATAGGATGAAGAGGATGATATTCCAACTGGAGCCATAGTGGAAGAGGTCTGCTAATAGGGGCCTGATATCATTGAGGGTATCCATAATCCTTGTCCATTTTTTCTTTTGCCTGTTTGCCCCAGATGCCACCTTTCTTGGAGGCAGCTTCCAATTGTTTCAGGGCAAGCTCATGTTTTCCTTGAAGCTGGTACAGCTCGGCGCGGAGCAACATCGCCTTAACCCGCAATCCGGAGATGCTCTCGTCATTGACAACTTTGGAGAGCAAAATCATCGCTTCACCATAGTGTCCGAGCTCTTTCAAACAATCGCTCTGTTGAATCCAAAGCTCAAGTCGTTCTTCTGCGCCCAACTGTTGACAAGACACTTCAGCTTTTTGAAAACTGGTCAGAGCCGTTTGAAACTCGGAACCCTTCCGAGCCAGTTTTCCTTTTTCGCTCCAAACGCGCGACAGATAATAGCTCTGAGTTTGACCGACTTCACGATAATGATCAAGCATATGGTTAAACATCTCTTGGGCTTTGGCAGGTTTTGCATCTTGGAGATAGAGCAGAGCGAGATGAAACTCGGTCTCTTCAAGGAGTGCAGGATAGGGATTCATTTTGAAAATATGCTCGGAGAGAATCGGAAGAGGGGCATGAAAATCTTGGCGGATCTCTTCAAAAACGCCCTTCGCATACGATAAGTAGATGTCATGCTTTCCCCCTTGAGCCCCTTGTGCAATGGCCAGATTCGCTTGGCCCCTCTCAAACTTCGCCCGATAGCATACTTGGATGTAAAAGGAGAGCTCTTCTTGAGGAATGGCTTGCTGTTTGGATAATGTATCAAAGAGTGTCTCGGCCTTTTCAAAGGAGTCGATGGCTGCCGTCAGGTTCTTGGATTTGATCATCCGTCCGTTGTCGTTGGTTCGATCCTTTTTATAGTCCAATCCGAGGAGGTAATAGGCCATAATCAGAAGAGGGTGGTCGTGAAACGATTCCGGCATCACTTGAAGATGCTTGATGGCTTTCTTGTTGCCTTGCATGTAGTCTTGATAAGAATAAGAATGAAAATAGGCTTTGGCTGCAAAAGGAGTTTCTGGTTCTGTTTCGTAAATCTCCTTAAAAAGGGTGCGCATGGTCTCGAAATCCTTCCTGTTTTCAGCACAACGTCCTTTCCAATATAAGGCTTCGCATCGGTACTGAGACTGGGCGTTCATCTTTATGAGGCGCGACCACGTCTGACTAGACTCTTCAAACTGGCCCCGATTATAGTAGAAGATCCCCAGAGCACGGATCATCTTCTCAGCATAAATCCCAGTTGTCGCTCCCTCTTCGATGAATTGCAGCACCTGCTCAAGGGGGATCTCTGTCGGTAAGCTCAATCCTAGAAGGGCTCCCACATAATAGAGTTCCTCCGGCTCTTTTAAACGACGCAATAGAGCCCATGCTTGCTGAAAGGAACTCTTGTTGCCTTGACTGTAATAGGCTAGGACTTGTCCTCGCAAGGCCAGAGCAGCGGTAGCAGGGTCCTTATCTTGACTCAATTGGTAGGCCTGTTGGAAGCTTTCTACGGCATCAGCGGAATTCATCTCATATTCACTGATGGCCTTAGCGTACCACGCTTGAGCATAGGCAGGTTGACTTCGCTGGGATAGATCAGTCAATTCCTGATAATATTTTGTCCTTTCCTCGGCGGATGGAGAGGCTGCTGCCTGGAATATAAGAAGATCGTATTGATGTTCAGGAAGGCGTGAGGCCCATTCTTTCCCGTTTTCATACGCTTCTAGATCTTTCAAGACGCGTGCTTTTGTGAAATAGAATTTTGCAAGAGCGATGGAAAAACGCTCTTCATTTGAAGCGGCCCAACCCCTTTTCAGATGCATTTCGGCAACGGAGAAATGATCAGACGCAAGGCTGCATTGCGCCATCTGATAAAGGGCGTCGCAATACCAGGGGCATTTTTCGGCCTTGTTCACAACACCAGCCAGTTTTCGGCCGGCTGCGAAGACCCCATCTGAAACGTCCAACTCCTCGGAAATAGCTACCGCTATTCCCTTGTCGCTGGCCGTTTCATCTGGGGCTTCTCGCTCGGCCGAAACTCTGGCCGGAGTTGTGAACAAGGCCGATTTTTCTGGTTCTTTGATTCGTAATGAGTTTTCAAAGTTTGTGTAGGCATTTTGGGGATTTTGCTGCAGAAGGGCAGTCAACCCCTCTAAATAGGAGATCTCAAAATGAAGGGGATGGTTTTGGGGGATTTGAAATTTGACGTTATTGAGATGGACCTGTGCTTCCTTTTTCCATTCGGCCAATTGAAGCCTGCACAGGTAGAGTTGAGCCACCCAATAGTTCGTGGGATCGCTTGTATCCAGAGGAATGGAATCGAAATAGCGTTTTGCTTCGGCAGGATTCTTGAGATAAAAGCTATTCAAACCCAATTGCAACTTGATGGCTGGATCGGGACATGCGCTCAATTTTTCAAGGGTCAACAGGGCCTTTTGATGGTTTCCAAGCCTTCGGTATAGAACTGCAAGCAGGCAGGCTTTCTCTTTTTCATCCCCGCCTTTTGTGTCGATCACTATCTTCAGTGCCTTGTCAGGGTCATTTTGTTGGAGATAGCAGGCTGCGAGGCGCATTCGAACATGCGATTCATCATTTAATGGGGTTGAATAGAGAAAATTTTCATAAATGGGAAGTGCATCTGAAAAAAGACCCTCCGCAAAAAGCCGTTCAGCCTTATTAAACGATTCCGCCGGTGGGGTAGCGTCTTCATTGGCAACCAAAAAGTGGCTTCCTACTATTGTGAAAAGGCATATAAGGGATTTCATAATCTGAGCTTCATAATCTAAACGATGACACCTATTTTATCGGTTGAGGCCTATTTTTTGAAGGTAAAAACCCCATTCTGGAGCCTTTTTTTTCCAAAAAATGAAAAAAAATTCGATTTTCGGAAGAATTATGTTGCACGATATATCCAAAACCTACTATTGATTAGATGTTAACCCACAAACTCAAATGGAGGAGTTCACATATGTCTTTAAAAGACACTTTCAAACAAATGAGAGACCTTTTGGCAAACATCACTGTTGACTTAGAAAAAGCCGATGGTGGAAACAAAGCTGCTTCTCAGCGCGTACGTACAGGTACTGTAAAGCTCGAGAAGATTGCCAAAGCTTATCGCAAAGAGTCCATCTCTTCTGAAAAGAAGACGAAAGGGCAAAAGAGACCAGCTAAAGCTGCTAAAGCAAAAGCTCCAGCTAAGAAAGCCCAAGCAAAAGCTCCAGCTAAGAAAGCTGCCGCAAAAGCGAAGCCAAAAGCTAAAGCTGCTACAGCGTCTTTCAGACCAAGAGCAATGGCTGTGAAGCGTTCTACAGCTAAAGTTCAAACTAGAAAGTCTTACGCATGGTAAAACATGCTTGAGTCATTCAGCTGACTTGAATAAGGGAGGTCGTGAGACCTCTCTTTTTTTTTAACAATAAAAGGACATAGAACATGGAACAAGAAGTTATAACGTTACCTTCAGGCTTAAAATATCAGGTCCTCCATCAAGCCAAAGCAGCGGATGCTCCCACCCCTAAACAGGGGCAGATGGTCTCTGTGCATTATACCGGATGGCTTGCAGATAACGGGAAACCTGGAAAGAAATTCGATAGCAGTGTCGATAGAGGTCAGAAATTCAGCTTTCACATTGGAATGAGAAGAGTCATCAAAGGATGGGACGAGGGTGTGATGAGCATGAAGGTGGGCGAAAAGAGAAGATTGATCATCCCCCCACAGCTAGCCTATGGTGCCAGTGGAATTGGCGGCGTGATTCCTCCTAATGCCACTCTCATCTTTGAAGTCGAACTCTTCGAAGTCAGATAAGAAGATAGGCATTTTCAAAATATTGAGAGTATGCTATAATAAGACTAGACAGACTAGTTTTAAGGAGGTGGCTTATGTTACCCATTCCATGGCAATATCAAGAGGCTAAAGCCAAATTGTCCCAAGTAATGGATCAAGTTCAGAAAGAAGGTATTCAATCAATTATTAGAAACCGCACTGAAGTATATGTGATTTTAACAAAAGAGAAATATGATGAATGTACACGTCCAAAAAGCTCATTAGTAGACTTTTTTTTAAAATCACCCCTTCCTGAAATAGAGATTGAAATTGAAAGAAGCTCAGAAACATTAAGAGATATTGATTTATGACCTACCTTCTTGATACCTGTATTGTTTCAAAACTGAGAAAATTGAAAATTCATCCAGATAAAAAACTCTCAAAATGGATTTCATTACATAAAGAGAACAGCTATTTTCTCAGTGTTCTGACAGTGGGTGAGATCCAGGCTGGCATATCTAAGCTCGCACATAAATATCCCGACGAACTTCGTCATCGGATGATTTTAGAAGATTGGCTATTGGGGGAATTAATTCCCCGTTTTCAGGATCGTATTCTAGGTGTGAGCGAACACGTTGCTTTTGCTTGGGGAAAACTCATTGGCGAAGGAAAGCAGAAGGGAGTTAATATCCCCCTTATTGACGCTCTCATTGCTGCTACAGCCATTGTCTATGGGCTTGTTTTAGTGACAGACAATGTCAAAGATTTTGAAAACCTCGGTGTTGAGATCATCAATCCATGGAACCTATAAAATTTTACTAGCAATTTTGATCCTAATTAAGGTACATCCTATATAAAACCAAGTATGAGGAGAATTTCATGAGCTGGAGATCAAGCACTCACATTGTTGTATTGGCATTGGCTGTTCTTGTATCAAGTTGCGGAAGCGAGGGCTCTCAGGGTAGCTCAAAAGACACTTCTGCCACAACATCTTCACATTTCGAGCATCTGAAGGAACTAGAGTGGTTTGTGGGTGATTGGGTGGATAAGACGGATGATATGGTTTTCTCCAGCATTTGGAGATGGGACTTCAACAAGAATTTCCTGATTCAAGATTTTAACATGAAAGGAGATGGACAGGAGGAGCTCAAAGGGCAACAGATTGTCGGATGGGATCCACGTGATGGTTCAGTGCGCTCATGGATCTTTGACAGTGATGGCGGCTTTGGAGAATGCTCTTGGATAAAGGAGGATAAGAGTTGGTATGCCAAGACGTTGTTTGTCCTTGCAGATGGGCGTGTGGCTTCTGCAACGCATATCTATACAAAAATCGATGACAAAAACTACACCTTTTCATCTGTCGGGCGTGATATCAATGGGGAAGTGCTTCCAGATATCGGACCTTTTACTGCTGTAAAGAAATAGGGGGAAACAATGAATCATAATGGCTTAAAGACACTATTTTTAGTCGCGATTTCCTTTTTCGTCGTCAATGGGGTTGTCGGTGCTCCTGAAAAAGGAAGGCCTCAGGCACCCCACCATGCGCCGGCAGCTCATGCGGCTCCGCATCCTGCACCAGCCGCCCACCACCCAGTGGAAACACAGAGAAGGGCTCCTACAGTAAGACCTTCTGTATCCAGGACCCCTTCAATGAGTCGTGTGGGTTCAAGGCCTAACCGCCCCGCTGTCACGGCACATCCCTCTTTGCCCCAGCGAGAAAGGGTTCGTCAAGTTCAGCAGCAGATTGGACAAAAGGTCGCACGACCAGTCAATAAGGAGACACGGTCTAACGTCAGACAATTCCTTGACCAATCCAAACAGCGGAGATTGGCGGTACAACCTAGAGAACAAGGGCAAAGGAAGCGCGAAGTCGGAGGCAAACCATTCAATCAGCAAGAGGTTTCACGTGTGCGGGATCGCGTTAGACACGATCATCCTGACCATGAACGCTGGTTTGACGACAGCTTTTTCGAAAGGCATCATTACTATCCCTTTTACTATAATCCGGGGATAGACTTTTGGGCATGGCCGACTTGGAGTACAATCAATGTTTGGTTATCGTTGGATCAGACTCCTATCTACTACGGAGGAGAAGGGGATTATCCAATCGAACAGCCCCTCTACACTAGTAGTTACCCAGAACCGCAAACAGAGTATGCAGGGCAGACTGAGAACGCACAGCCTGCTGAAGGCGACTGGCTTCCTCTAGGAGTCTTTGCCGCAGGCCAAGACATCACGCAGGCATCCCTGTCTAACAAGTTTGTGCAGCTCGCCGTCAGCAAAGACGGAGATCTTGCTGGAACCTACTATAACGCTACGACGGATCAAACTTATCAGTTAGAAGGGATCGTGGACAGCGAGACGCAGCAGGCCGCGTGGAAGATAGCTGATAAACCAGATTCTCCCTTGATGACGACGGGCATCTATGACCTGACCCAAGATGTGGCCAACGTTCTGGTGCAGTTTCCAGATGGTTCAGAGCAGACCTGGGTATTGGTTCGACTTCAGAAATAGCCGTTACGGCGCGAAGCGTTGAGCGAGCTTGCGAGCTCCATGGGACCTAATCGACAAGGTCCTTGTGGCTCCTTGAGCGAGCTTGCGAGCTCCATGGAGTGCGGCGCTCCGCGCCGCCTTTAATTTGAGAAGGCTGTGTTGGCCTCTACTTCTGAGACAAAATTCTCTTTTCTATTCGTCTTATTGACTTATACCAGCCTCTAGTTAAAATTTCCCATTTTGACTGCTCCAAAGCCCAGTGGTTGAACGATCGTAAGCTGCCCAAATTTAGACAATATGGGGCGACTCGTTCAACCCCGGGGCTTTGGTGCAGCAAAAAACTTCACATCCTACCCGAGCGCGGTATAGGTCCTGCGCCCTAAGAGGAGGTGTGGTATATCACAGGATCCTAATCACCATGTCGAGGGCCTTCGTACCAGTCAAACATATCACGACGGAGTTTAGCCATTCGACCATCAGGATGGCAAAACACAAGCCCCTCTGCCAACACCTGCTTTTTAAAGACGCGTTCGGTAAACAGGCTTGTCAGTGTTTTGAACCACTCACTAATAGAATCAAAAGTTTTCGGATACTTATTGTTGATCCATGATTTCCAATGACACCTATCATAGAGATAGCTGAAAGGCACGAAAAGAGGATGATGAACTTCATGCAGGTTGGTATTGATTTCTGGACCGATAAGTTCACCAAAAACACGCTCATTCACAAAACTATCAAGCCACCCACGTTCAGAAGAATGGAGAATACCCAACAGAAAGCGACTCTTATTCCCTTGGTTTTTGGCATGGATTTCAATTGGTTCTTGCAGAATGCGCGTCGTGCGATTGTCAACAGTGATGACTCGTCCCTCCCTAAAGGTCACGCAAACATTTGTGCCATGCAACTTATCAACTGCACGTACACCATCCTCAAAAACCCATTCAAAACCCTCCTCAATAATGGGTGTGACAACATAATGCCCCTGAGCATTGTGCACACGTTTGAAAGGGCTTTTTATCTTCTGAAAATCTACTATTGCGGGATGTTCCATGCCAGCATAATAACTGAAATAGGATTTTTACACCACGGCCTGTATCAAATTTCAGCTGAATAGATACGCTAGGCCTTGACGGCGCTGCCAGGTGGCAAGGAAATCTACAAGGGGATAGGCTACGTGAGTCTCTTCATCTGAGGGATAGGCGGGATCCATGCAGAGGACCTGTTGGGTAGAAGAGTCGTATCCTTGTACTACCAGAAGATGCCCCGACTCATAAGGTAGAAAGCTTCCTGGGAGCGTTCCTTTCACGCTCACAACGACAGGGTGACCTTCTATAAGTTTGGCATGAAGTTCCCCAAAATCTCTGAGGCGAACAACCCTGCATCCCCCTTTTCCCATCAGTTCATTATTGGCTTGGGCAGCGTTCAACACCCAGTTGCCATAGATATCGAATGTCTGGTCATGGACGTTGTTGGCAAAGTCCAGAGGGCAAAGGGCAGGAGAAAGCAGAAGGTGTCGAAGGACAGCCGTTGTAGACGTAGGGGAGCAGATGCGTTTATGCCTTTCGTCCGGAAGAGCAAGCTGAGAGAGTCCTGCTACGTTGAGCCGAACAGAGCTGTAATCCTCTGTTCTGGTGTTCAACGTATGAGAATGGCTTGTGTAGGGATAGAAAGCGCGAAAGTCATCTAACGTCGCACCCTCTTTTGCAAGTACCCGTATTTTGAAGCCGGTGGCTTTTTTCTGATTGGTGATTTGAATGGTATCTTGGAAGACCGAGACTGAATCGTCGTGAGAATGGGTTTCAAAGGTCCTTTGTGAGGCAGCACCCCAAAGGGCATAGTTGAACCAGGGAGACCATCTCTCCACGAAGAGGCTGACTTGAATCAGAAAGTGGCCTTGACTTGGTCTTTGGGCACTCCATGAGACAATCAGTTCGTTAAAGGGCGCGACGTCATTGTGTTCCAAGAGATACATTTGTCTCATTTTTTTAGGTGGCGCGAAGCGTTGAGCGAGCTTGCGAGCTCCATGGAGTGCGGCGCTCCGCGCCGCCTTTAATTTAGCCTCGCTTTGGGATCCTTTTTCGTTTCTTTACAATTTGTTTATACAGGATGTTTTGTTTTCCATAGTGTCGCAGTCTCTTTTACTTTTACGGAGGACCGACACAGTGTTCTCAAACTAAAGGCGGCGCGGAGCGCCGCACTCCATGGAGCTCGCAAGCTCGCTCAACGCTTCGCGCCACTCTAGGGGGTGGCCATGGAGCTCGCAAGCTCGCTCAACGCTTCGCGCCACTCTAGGGGGTGGCCATGGAGCTCGCAAGCTCGCTCAACGCTTCGCGTTGCTACGACTTGGGTTCGTCATCGATGATTTCGACTTCGGCCTCTTCGATGTCATCTTTACCCTTTTTCGGTTCTTCTTGATGAGACTGTTGCTGCTGATGTTGCTGTTCGGCCCCAGCTCCAGCAGGTCCACCAGCATGCTGTTGGTGAGCCTTCGCCATCGCTTCGCCGATATGCTGCATCTCGCGTTCCAACTCCTCTTTGCTGCTTCGAATGCGGCCGATGTCGTTGCTTTCGAGCGCCTTTTTGAGGTTGTCGATCTTGCTCTTAACGCCATCTGCGATACTTTGAGGCACTTTGTCTTTATATTCATCCAAGGACTTCTGTGCACGGAAGACTAAAGACTCCGCTTCGTTATGGGTTTCCACTTGCTCTTTGCGTTTCTTGTCTTCCTCGGCATGGAGTTCAGCATCTTTGAGCATCCTCTTGATCTCATCTTCTTGCAATCCAGACTGAGCTTCGATGCGAATTTTCTGCTCTTTGCCGGATGACAGATCCTTCGCAGAGACGTGCAGGATTCCGTCAGCATCGATATCGAACGCCACCTCAACCTGAGGGACTCCACGTGGGGATGGAGGGATATCGGTGAGGTCGAAGCGACCGACTTCTTTGTTATCATTTGCCATCTTGCGTTCCCCTTGGAGGACGCGGATCGTCACTGCAGGCTGATTGTCAGCAGCGGTAGAGAAGATCTGCTTCTTCTGGGTCGGGATGGTTGTATTGCGCTCGACGAGGGGGGTCATAATCCCACCTAGAGTCTCGATTCCCAACGTAAGTGGGGTGACGTCAAGCAAGAGCACATCTTTGACGACACCTGTTAACACGCCCCCTTGGATGGCAGCGCCGACAGCTACAACTTCATCGGGGTTGACACCCTTATGTCCTTCTTTGCCAAAAATGCTCTTGACCATCTCTTGCACTGCAGGCATACGGGTCATACCTCCGACCAAAATCACTTCGCCAATATCATCTTTGCTGATACCTGCATCCTTCAGGGCTTTGATGCAAGGTTCTCTTGTTCTGTCGATGAGATCGTGAGTCAAGCTCTCTAATTTTGAGCGGTTTAGACTCATCGAAAGGTGTTTAGGACCAGAGGCATCCATGGTGATGAACGGTTGGTTGATCTCGGTCGTTTGCGTCCCTGACAGCTCGATTTTAGCTTTTTCCGCTGCATCGCGGAGGCGCTGGAGGGCCATTTTATCCTTACTTAGGTCGATGCCGTTCTCTTGCTTAAAGGTATCAATCAACCAGTGCAAAATTTCGTTGTCGAAGTCATCGCCGCCGAGGTGTGTATCACCATTGGTTGACAACACTTCGAAGACGCCGTCGCCGATTTCGAGAATGGAGATATCGAAAGTACCTCCTCCTAAGTCGAAGACGGCAATTTTCTTATCGGTATGTTGTTTATCGAGGCCGTAAGCTAAGGCAGCTGCTGTGGGTTCAGGGATGATACGCTTGACATCTAAGCCAGCAATGCGTCCGGCATCTTTCGTCGATTGGCGCTGTGAGTCGTTGAAGTAGGCAGGGACTGTGATGACAGCTTCAGTGACTTTCTCGCCGAGATAAGCTTCCGCTGTTTCCTTCATTTTAATGAGGACTTGGGCGCTGATCTCCTCAGGGGTCATGATCTTCCCCTGGACTTCAAAGACAGCATCGCCATTGCTGTTGCTAGTAACCTTATAAGGGACGGTTTTGATTTCGCTTTGGACTTCGCTGTTTTTGCGTCCGATGAAGCGTTTCGCTGACGAGATGGTGTTTTCGGGGTTTGTGACCGCTTGGCGTTTGGCAGGGATGCCGATGAGCCTCTCGTTGCCTTTGAAGGCGACGACAGAAGGAGTTGTACGTGATCCTTCTGCTGATGCAATGACTTTGGGTGTTCCGCCTTCCATGACGGCCACACATGAGTTTGTGGTTCCCAAGTCAATGCCTATGATGTGTCCTTTTTTTGACTGTTGAGCCATAAGTTATTCTCCTATTTTAATAATGACAAAAATTTATGAAAGGTTATTCAGTTCCACTTGTAGGCTCCTCCTCGAGCAGCTTGTTGGGTTCGGCACCTTTTGTAACTTTAACGCGGGCTGGTCGGATGGTTCTATCGCCCATCTTATAGCCGCGGACATATTCCTCAAGAATGATACCTGGAGGCTTCTCTTCCGATTCCACCATCTCGATGGCCTCATGGCAGTGGGGGTCGAATTTGGTTCCTATCGATTCGAAGGGGTAGACGCCATTTTCTGCTAAGACATCTTTAAATTGCGTCATGATCATTTGAAATCCAAAAGCCCAATTTCTCACCTCTTCAGACATATCTTGGGCGAATTTCAAAGCATTTTCCATGTTGTCCAAAGGATGTAGGAAGGTAATGATGACATTTTCAATGGCGTATTTGGTCAACTCTTGGCGTTCTTTTTGCATTCTCTTCCGCGTATTTTCCACATCGGCAAGCAGGCGCAGGTACTTGTCTTTGTATTCTATGAGCTCTTTCTGCATGTTTCTCAGTTCAACGTCGGTGATGTTGACCTGCTTAGGGTTGACGGCAGCCGATTCAAAGGAACCATTTTGCTCTGGAGTTTTCCCATTGGTATCAGGCTCTTTTTGCCCGTCGTCATTGATGTCGGCCATATTTTCTCCCATAAAATTATCGTTTATCTTCTAACAGCTTAGGCCGTGCCTGCCCAATCAGCTGCTGTTCTTCTTTTTTGAGATAGAATCCTTGTCGGTCTGGTTGTCGGAAGCTGATCTTATGCTTGTAGAGGGTTCTTGTGAGTGTGTCGCTCACCAATTCTGAGAAGAGACGCAATTTAGCAAATAGCGTGCGATAGGGGAGGCGTGTGGGACCAAGGATCCCAACAGCACCAACCGCATTCTGATGAATATAGTAGGGGATGGCGAGGACTGCACTGTTAGCAGGTGTTGACGAGAGCGTTGATAAGTCGTTGCCAATCCAAACATGAAGGCTTTTGAGCGTCATACATTCCCTCAAAAGCAGCCGCATGCTGTGGACATTTTCGAACAGAGAAAGGCTGCTCGCAAGCAGGACAGGATCTTGAAATTCGGGCACTCCTAGCAAGCGGGAAAATCCCGTGCGATAGATCTCTTCTTCAGTAAAGCTGGAGTAGCCCACAATAAAGCGAAGCATCACTTCATTATAGAAAGCTTGGGCCAAAGCTTCTTCGTCGGGCTCCAGGTTTTCGGGTTTGTCTAGGCCTCTTAAGCGCCATTTAAAATAAGATTCAATACGTTTTAGCGCAAAAGTGCTGAATTTTTCTGGGAGATGCAAAATTTCGGTTTTGATAAGGCCAAAGTCGGTGATTAAAATGCATACGCAGCGCTGAATGTCAATGGATACAAGTTTCAGATCGATGACAAAATCGTGATCAAATCGGGGGGCTGAAAGAAATACAGCACAATGGGTATGGAATCCAAGCAGTTCTGCGCTTTCTTGCAGAAAACCGGCAATTTCACGAGATTCGAAGTCGCGCACAGAGTCGAAAAGGTTAGCGTCTATCGTTACGTCATGAGTATCCAAGTAGGCATTGGCGTAGGTGCGGAATGCGAGGTCTGTGGGGATACGTCCTCCCGAGGTGTGGGGTTGCGAAAGATATCCCTCTTCTTCCAAGTGTGCAAAATAATTACGGATCGTCGCCGAGCTGAGCTCATCAAATTCGGTCTCTTTCAGAGTGTTGGATCCGACCGGTTTGCCAGTTTTGATGTAATAATCGACCAAACCCAGCAGGACGCGACGCTCTCTGTCCTGTTTGCCTATGCGTTTGATAGGTGCCGTTTTCATGATCCCTCTGTCTTTCTTCATGTATTATAATCCAGACGGAAAAATTGGGTCAAGAAAATTTAGCACTCTATTTTCGTGAGTGCTGGATTTGGGAGGTGGACAGAGTGAGCGAAATGGATAAAAAAACGAATTAGCACTCTGCTTTTGAGAGTGCTGGATTTTGAGCACGGACCACTTTATGGGTGCGGGGTTATATCTAGGATATAAAGCTCTCTTCTACCAGGCCCATAGGCCCAGAAAATTCTATATGCTCCAGGCGTGTTATTTTGAGCATAAGTTTCAAAAACATCACCCAGTTTATAGGAAATTTCTGTGAATTTATGAGTATTCAATGAAGGATGTTTAAGGTTTGTTTCCATGAGGCCTAAAACCTTCCTAAGCTGCTTTAGTAGGCCTTTTTTTGACTTGTCTAGCTCTATTTCCTTTAATGTAAGCTTTGCTTCTTCAGAAAACTGTAATTTAAACTGCATTTTGTGTCCTAGTCCTCTTCTTCAGCATATTTTGCAAAGGACCCTAAATCATGCAAATGCCCTTCTTCTGCGTCTTTAATGCCTTTCATTAGCGATGCAAAAGCTTTTGGATCTTTGTAAATCCAATGATCCTTTTCAGGTACCTGACAAACTGGTTCCAATACAATCTTGCCGCCTTCGCGGTAGATACGAAACATGCTGAAGTTGTCTCTTTCGTCATGTGACAAGACACGTGTTAAGCAAACGCGCTGCTTGTTATCCATATTGACAATGGCTTGTTGTTTTCTCATCATAGTTTGATCCTCCTGCTACTTTAATTCTAACAGAAGTAGGAATTTCCCACAAGTGGACGTAATGGACAAAATTGTCCCTTGTCCATTTCGTCCACAACGTCCACCTTGTCCACTTAGTCCATTATGTCATTTGGGGATACAAACGGATATCCAAGATCTTCGGCAACGGACTGATTGGTGACTTTCCCTTCGCACAAGTTCAGTCCATTTCTGAGATGAGGATCGTTGCGTAACGCTTCCTTCCATCCTTTATTGGAGATGGCGAGTGCATAATCCGTTGTGGCATCGGTCAAGGCTTGGGAGGCAGTCCGCGCACAGGCCCCAGGCATATTTGTCACGCAGTAATGGATCACTCCATCGACAACATAGGTTGGTTTGCTATGGGTTGTCGGGCGTGAGGTTTCGGCGCACCCCCCTTGGTCAATGGCGATGTCAACGATCACAGATCCGGGGCTCATCTTCTTGATCATGGCTTCCGTCATGAGCTTTGGAGCTGTTTTCCCGGCAATTAGAACAGCACCAATAACAAGATCGGCATGGACAACAGATTCTTCCACAGAAGCTGGAGAGGAAAACAGTGTTTTCAGTCCCTTCGAGCCAAATAAGAGATCCAAATTTCGTAGACGATCGATATCCCGATCTAAGATGGTGACATCGGCTCCAAGCCCAAGAGCCATCCGTGCAGCTTCTGTTCCCGCTGTCCCACCCCCGATGATGACGACACGTGCTGGGGCGACCCCGCAAATGCCTCCTAGTAGAAGACCTTTCCCACCCTGGGGGACCTGCAAATAGAAGGCTCCCATCTGGGGGGCTAGCCTGCCTGCAATTTCACTCATCGGCATCAACAGAGGCAGTTTTCCATGGGAATCCGTCACCGTTTCGTAGGCGATGGCGACGACTTTGCTTTTGAGAAGAGCTGCAGTTTGGGTGGGATCGGGTGCTAGATGGAGGAAGCAGAAGAGAATTTGCCCTTGGCGCAAGAGGGGAAATTCGCTTTTTTGGGGTTCTTTGACTTTGAGGATCATCTCCGCTTCGTACACTTTTTGCGGAGTAGGGGCAATATGAGCTCCGGCCGCTTTGAAGAGGGCGTCGGAATAGCCGATTTTGGCTCCGGCCTGAGTTTCGACCCATACCTGATGCCCTGACTTCACTAGGAGTGAAACCATGGCAGGGGTGGCTGCCACGCGGTATTCGTGGTCTTTGATCTCTTTTGGTATTCCGATGATCATCCTGACTTCCTAACATGAGTGACGTTTAATTTTTTTACCACAGAGAACACAGAGAGCACAGAGGAGAGGGATGATTGCTTAGGCTGGATGTCTGTTCACTTTCGATTCTAATCGTCGTTGAGGGGCTTCCCTTCAAAAAGCGCCCCGCGCTTTTTGAAGGGAAGCCCCTCAACGACGATAGAGTCAATCCTTGCACGGAGTGCAAGGATTATTATAATTCTCTCCTCTGTGCTCTCTGTGTCCTCTGTGGTAAAAATTTTCCTGCGTCATTTTATCAACCAGTATTATTCAGAATGGACAAGCGTCTCTTTTTTTGCAAACTCGAGGGAAAGGAGCTTTGAAACGCCTTTTTCTTCCATCGAGACACCAAAAAGCATATCTGCAATCGACATCGTCCGCTTATTATGCGTAATGATCAGAAACTGACAGCGATCGCCAAAATGTCTCACCATATTCGTGAAGCGACCCACATTGGAGTCGTCTAGGGGGGCATCGATCTCATCCAAGATGCAGAATGGAGCCGGTTTCACTTCGAAAATCGAAAAGAGCAATGCCATCGCAGTCAGGCACTTCTCTCCACCAGACAGCAAGCTAATAGATCGCATCTGTTTTCCTGGCGGCTTGGCGATGATCTCAATGCCCGCTTCTAAAATGTCATGGGCTTCGGTGAGTTGAAGGTCGGCTTCGCCCCCATTGAACAGAACTTGGAAGTTTTTCCTGAAGTTAGCCTGAATGGATTCGAAGGTAGTGCGGAAGAGTTTTCGACTTTCTGTATCGAGCTGAGTGATAATATGAAGGAGCTCCTTCTTGGATTCTTCCATATCGTCAAGCTGCTCCTTAAGCAGGCCGTGGCGCTGCTTCTGCTTTTCTAAGTCTTCGATGGAGGCAAGGTTGATGTTATCCATCGATTGAATAGACTGTCTTAAACCCCGCATCTGCTTCTCGGTTTGATCTAGCGTAAACATGGTCGTCACCATTGCCTTGGCATCGTTCATGGCCAACTGATAACGATCTAATAACTCTTCTTCTAACGCTTTACTGGAAGCGTGGTCTTGCGTCAGATGAATCTCAAGCTGCTTGGACTCGCTCTCCCTTTTTCTAAGCTGGTCCAGAAGGGTATGATTCTCATTTCCAAGTCTATCGAGCGTTGCCTTTTCGGCTTGAATCTTCTTTTCAACCTCGCGACACGTCGTCAACGATTCGACCAACTGGGATTCAAAAAGCTCGAGAGCGTGGCTCAGGCGGGGTATTTCGCCATGGAGTTTGGCAGCCCCCTCTTCCAGATAGGCCAGCTCCTCGATCAGACGGATCTCCTGTTTGTCCTGTTCTTGCTGCTTCACTTCGTAGAGATTGAGTTGATGGACTAAGTGACCGCGTTCTTCTTTCACCTTTCTGAAATGATCTTCCTTCTCTTTAAACGCCTGTTGTTGGATTCTCAGGGAGCTGATTTTCTTTTCGACCTCTTTTTCTAAATGTGAGATGCCCTCATGGGCATGGGAAAGCTCTTGCTTTGATAGAGAAAATTGGTTCAGAAGCTGTTTGACAACCCCTGTTTGCTGTTCCATTTGGTCATTCAATTGGTCAATTTCTTTCGCGACATGCTCTTGTTCAGCTCCTAATTTTTCGGTATCGGCAAGGGCCCTCTGCAGTCCCACATTCATTTCGACAAGTTTCATTTCATCGCGACGCAAGACTTTATCCTGCTCAGATCGTGACATCGACAATTTTGACTTTCGATTTTCCAAAGCTTCCAAGTCGGCGATGAGTGATTGGGCGATCTCCTCGGTTTTTGGGAGTTCCTCCTCCAAAGTCCTTAGCTCGGATTCCCTCATGAAGAGATGATTTTCGTTAGGCTTAACGCTGAAGAAGACTCCGTTTGAATCAAAAAATGCCCCATATCCAATCAGAATAGAACTGATATTTCCCTTTTCGATGAGGGCGAGCGCTTCGTCATGGGAAGACGCTTCGTAAATTCCACCCAACAGATGCATGGAAAGGGGGTTTTCGACGATATGATTCGCGAATAGAGGATTCAATTTGCGCGATGAAGGTTTAATCATTTCCATGCTTAATAAGGAAAAATCCAAGATCCCTTCTTTCTTAGCCATCTCTAGTACAGCATTGAAATCCTGGTTGGTTTCGACAACAAGGGTGTGGGTATAATGACGCAGCAATGTGGAGAGCGCCTCGGCAGCATGGTTATCGGGTTGTAGATATTCATACAGAGGGCGAATTTTCCCGTAGATGGCGCATTTGGGGTCTTGAGAGTGCTTCAATAGCTTTTTGGTGTCGGTAGAGAACCCTTCATGATCATCTCGCAGCTTCAACAAGACCTTCTGACGGGCTTGCTGTTCCATCCTCTTCCGTTTGATCTCTTCAAGGGTTTTCTGATGGGATTTTATCTCGTTTTGAGCTTCTAGGATCTCTTTTTCTGTTTCTTCTAGGCGTTGCCGATGTTCTTCGATTGTAGCAGACAGTTGGTTGAGTTGTTCCTTCTTGTGTCCCGTTGTTTGAGCAAGGTGCAAGGCCTCATCTTTCAATTTGTGGCTTCGGGCTATAAGGGAGCCTTTTCTCTCATTGAGATTTTCGAGGCGTGTCTCGGCTTGTTTGCAAGCAGCAGCCTGCTGACTTTCGGCTCTCAATAGATTCACATGGTGCTGTTGCTTCTCTTGAAGCTCTTTCCGTAGGGACGCGGCCTCTTTTTCTTGATTCCTTACTTTGTCTCCTTGTTCGCGAAGCCTAAATTCTGCCTCTCGGTAGTCATCCTCCAGACCTTTTTCCTTTTTACGAATCTCACTCAAGGAAGACTGACGGTTCTGTTTAGAGGATCCTAATGCTTCCATCTCTGACCGTAGCTTTCTTTCCTTTTGCTCCATCTCCCTCTGGCGTTGTTGAGTGGTGGCATGCTCCCTTGAACAGATCTCCTTTTCGCTGCGGATTTTGTATGTCTTCTCTTGTTGGGTCTGCAATGCTTCTTCGGATAAGACTAACTCTTTTTTTGCTTCGTGGCATCGGGTCTGCAGTTGCCCTAAAGAACCATTAATTTCCTCAAGGGACGATTCTAGGATTTTCTTGCGCTTTTCTGTCTCCACAGATCGTCTTTCAAGAGCTTGCCAGCGCAACACATAACTCGATTTCTCCAGCATCTCCAATTGATCTTTATCTGCTTTGAAACGTATCGCTTTTGCTGCCTGTCCATCTAGAACTAGAATCTGCTGTTCGACTTCACGGAAAAGGTCCTTGGCCCGGGAGATGTTGTGGTCTGCCATCTCCAGGCGCTTCACCCCTTCTTTTTTGTCATGAAGAAATCTTGAAATTCCAGAGGCCTGTTCGAAAATGCCACGACGCTCCACGGGAGTGTCGTTGATCACCTCATCGATTTTACCTTGTTCGAAGATCGAGAAGACCTGATGGCCGACTCCAGAATCCAGAAATAGGCCTTGAATATCTTTAAGACGCGTTTGATTTCCATTCAGTAGGTATTCCGATTCCCCATTCCGATGGAGCCTGCGTGTGATTGTTATTTCCTCATAATCGATCGGAAGCTGCCCCTGAATATCTCCTAGAGTGATCGACACCTCGGCATAATTCAAAGGTTTGCGTTGGGTTGTCCCTGAAAAGATGACATCTGCCATTCTAGTTCCACGCAGCGATCTTGCGGATTGCTCTCCCAAAACCCAACGGAAGGCGTCTGCGATGTTGGATTTACCGCACCCATTGGGACCCACAACACAGGTGACCCCTGAATCAAAATAGAGAATGGTTTTATCAGCGAAGGACTTAAATCCGATGATAACCAATTTTTT